>Ga0190308_1000346_pt1 | contig 15249 bp, 8 predicted proteins | sample 48700756_MG_FD_165050 | JGI IMG/M metagenome (GOLD analysis project Ga0190308, IMG submission 165050) | Hydrothermal vent sediment bacterial communities from Southern Trench, Guaymas Basin, Mexico - 4870-07-5-6_MG | ecosystem: Environmental > Aquatic > Marine > Hydrothermal vents > Sediment ...
AGATGTATTGCTTAGGGATGAGAATGTAGAAGAGATTTCTGCCGCTGGAATGGGCAAACCTGTTTTCGTATTTCACCGAAAATATGGTCATATTGAGACAAATTTAGTTTTCAACGATGAAATATTTTCAATTCTTCATAAGGGAAAAATCAAGATCGGCGAAGTCTTTGAGAGGGGGCATGCCAGCGTGAGCAGTGAGGCGCAAGTTAGTGCAATCATGTTCGCAGGGACTTCGCAAGAAGCATTCACGATTCGGAAGAGGTGGGAGATCACGCCAGTAGACCTTTTAAGCGAAGGTGTGTTCTCTGTGGAGATGCTCGCTTACCTCTGGATGGCAGTTCAGCACCGCTTCAACATATTAATCTTGGGAGAACCTGCGTCGGGAAAGACGAGTGTTTTGCATGCAATTTCCATGTTCATTCCGCCGAATCGCAGGATTGTTTCTGTTGAGGATGTGCGTGAATTGAACCTGCCACACAGAAATTGCATCTCGCTGAATGTGAATGCGTTTGATAATGAAATGGAATTGCTCAATGCAGCGATGAAAATGCATCCTGATTATATCTTCGTGGGTGAAATTAGTAGCAAGAAGACCGCAAATATATTCTTTCAGTCAATATTTTCAGGCGTTGCGACGCTCTCAACGATGAATGCGATTTCTGCGGATGCTCTCGTGAGCAGGCTCGTGAAGTCGCCTTTGCGTGTGCCGCTTGATTTTCTTCGCTATTTGGATGTCGTGCCTGTTCAGGGATTTGTTGAGATTCATGGAGAGGCGGCGGCTACGGGGAAAGATGGGAAAGCGAGCGAAGGTGGCGGCGTGGATGCAGTGGAAGCGGTGGAAGAAGCGGTGGATGCGGTGGAAAGGAAGGCAAGGAGCAGGGTGAGGAGATGCACGCACTTGTTTGAGGTCGTGGATGTGGATTATGAGAAGGAGGAGGTCGTTGCGAATGAACTTTTCTTGTGGCAACCCCCTGACGAGTTCGCTTTCAAGGGCGAATCAAAGGTATTCATTGAGATAATGAACGGGCTTGAGATGAGCGAGGAGGAATTGGCTGAAGATTTCAACCGCAGAATAACTGTTTTAGAGTGGATGCAGCGGAAAAAATTGCGATTTGATGCTATAAGCGGAATTATGTATGAATATGAGGGAAATCCAGAGGAATTAGAGAGGAAAATTGAGCGAGAATGAGAATAGATGTGGAACAAGGGATTAGAAACATGAAATGAAAGCGAAAATAGAAAGCGGAAAAAATAGGGAGGGGAAAACCCCCTCAAACTTTCAACCTTTTATTTTGCTTGCATTTTCACGCTCTCACTTCCTCCTCCGCAGCATCAGATATGCGATTGCGAGCAACCCTGCAACTGCGAAAATCGCCTCAAAGCCCGGCGTCGGTGAGGGTGAAGGCGAGGGTGTCGGCGTAGGTGTTGGCGTAGGCGTTGGCGTCCCAGGAAGTGGCGGTGTTGGTGTCAATATTGGCGTGGGCGTCGGTGAAGGCGTTGGAGACACTTTCTCTCCGAAAAGCACGAAAGTAGTGAAGTGAGTCACTTTTGCGATTGCCTTGTTGCCCACAATTGTTGTGTCGAGGCGCTTCCATTCTTTTGCTGTTTCGTCATACATGTAAATGACGGGCGTCAAGCCCTCGAAATCAGCGGGGTCAAATGTGATTGATATTTCAACAGGCTCGCTGAATGTTGCTCCACTCGGCCCGAAATCGTATGCATAACCCTTGTATTCAACATTCGGCGGAGGAACTGCCGGAAGAACAGAAGGCGGCTTTATCGTTATTTTCGTGATTGGCGCAACTCCGATTGTCGCCTTTATTCCCGCTGGAATTGTCACCACCGCTCTCTCATCCGCAGATTTAGCAGTCGTAGTCGTTGTCACTTCTCCCCCCGCAGTCGTCGGTATTGCCGTCTCTCCCGCTGCTACAGGTGGTGCTGCTCGTGCTCCTCCCGGCGCTCGGCGAGGAGCTGGTGTTGGTGAAGGACTTGGTGAAGGGCTTGGTGATGGTGTTATTAGTGCCCTCACTATTGTCGTTACAGTAACACTATCAGACTTGGAGGGGTCGCCTACAGAAGTTGCAGTTACTGTTGTTGTGTAATTACCAGCAGTATTACTTGACACCTCTAACGTAACAGTTTTATTCTCACCGGGATTCAAGCGCACGGAAGTATTGCTTAATGTTCCTATTTCGCCTTCACCTATGGTCAGATTTATCGTATCAGTTACGTTTCCTGTATTTCTTACTGTTAGTGTATATGTTGCGGTCTCGGTTGTGTATATTGTCTTTGATGCAGTCTTTTTACCATCAACTGTTAAATTGACGCCATAAACGGGCTCATATATTGGTATTTCCTTACTTGTGCTCACACCATTGTATATTGCAGTGATATTTAGTATGCCCGTTAAAAGTGGTTTGTAGTTCACTTTTCCACTTTCATTTGTTTTACCATGAACAGGTGTTCCACTGTTCAGCACGAAATACACATCTGCACCCTGAACTGGCGTTCCATCAAATAAAACCGTTACTGTTAGTGTCATATTTCTTATTCCGTAATCGGGTGTGCTTATACTTAGTGTGGCTGCATACACTGTAGTCATAGCTAATGCCGAAAACATTACAACCGTTAGGAATGCTGCGATTTTTCTGCTCATTGTTATCACCTCTTAAAAATAAATTAGGAAGTAACCGAAGTCACATCCGGACCTCTCCCGATTGCTTTTGTCACGTCTGGATAATCCTCGTATAACCAAGCGTCAGCGAACAGCGTATAGTTACCTATGTCTGCCGTTGCAGGCACATAAACAAGCACTGGAAGCGTTATCTCCTGACTTGCACCGAGGTTTACAAGCACTCCGGTTCCTACTATCGGATAGCCTGTTTCATTTTGGAGACCACTCACCACCACAGTTACATTTATCGCCGAACTGCCTTCATTCCTTATTGTAACACTTGCATTCAATGTATGACTGCGTTTGACAGTTGAATCAACAGCGAATGCTGTAATGTTTATTGGTAAAACTATTGTTGCCGTTGATATTGTATCAGTTGAATTCGGGTCAGTCGTTGAATTAACTGTAACATTCACAACGAATATTCCTGGAGTTAGACTCGACACATTCAGTAAAACATCTTGCGTAGCTCCCGGTGCAAGATTTGTTATGCTCGTTCTGTTTAGCCATGCAGTTGTTTCATTATAGGTGATGCTTAGCATGTAGTTGTCAGCAACATTACCAGTGTTCTTCACTGTTAAAATGTAGGTAGCATTCGCGTTCGGCGTAGTTGTCTTTGCTGCGGTCTTCGCTCCTTCCACCGTTAGGTTCACACCGTATACTGGCACGGATACCGTTGTCGTTGTGTTCACATAATCGAATTTACTCGGGTCTCCAGTTGAGTTTGCAGTCACGTTCACCCTGAATGTTCCTGCTGTTTCGTTCGTCACGTTCAGCAAGACGATGACACTCTCACCGCCCTCTATATCCACCGTTTTATATGTATAGGCACCTATGGGTGTAACATTCCCGCTCAACACCGCCGTTGTTGCTCCGTCTGGATTCTCAACCACTAATGTGTAGTTATCAGCGACATTACCTGTGTTATTCACCGTTAAGATGTATGTTGCATTCACGCCCTCCACTGTGGACTTCGCCGCCGCATCAACAGTCAAGTTGACTCCGTAGCTTATCGCCTGAACAGTGGTCATTATCGTTATAGTATCGTTAGCCTCTGTGTCGTTAACAGATTCCGCATATACGCTGACATTGTATGTTCCAGGAGTCTCATCAGTCACGTTAAGCAGCACAGTTGTGTTCGCACCCGCATCAAGGGTCACCTGATATGTGCTGAGGTTTGCCACCGCTGCGTTTTCTAAGTTGAAAACGCTGAGATTGAAAGTATCTGCAACGTTCCCGGTGTTTTTCACCACTATCTCATATGTCGCATTGACATTCACAAGCGTTGTCTCATTCGCTGGTGCGATCAAATCAACGCCATACTTTATTTCTTCAACGGTGGTCGTGGTGTTCACATAGTCGAACACACTTGTGTTCCCTTGCGATGTCGCAGTCACGTTCACCCTGAATGTTCCTGCTGTTTCGTTCGTCACGTTAAGCAGCACAGTGAAGTTTTCGCCAGGTGCGAGATTTGTTATGTCATATGTGCTCAGGTTAGCGACTGTTGCGTTGTCAGGATTGTCAACACGCAGCGTGTAGTTATCAGCGACATTACCTGTGTTATTCACCGTTAAGATGTATGTTGCATTCACGCCCTCCACTGTGGACTTCGCCGCCGCATCAACAGTCAAGTTGACTCCGTAGCTTATCGCCTGAACAGTGGTCATTATCGTTATAGTATCGTTAGCCTCTGTGTCGTTAACAGATTCCGCATATACGCTGACATTGTATGTTCCAGGAGTCTCATCAGTCACGTTAAGCAGCACAGTTGTGTTCGCACCCGCATCAAGGGTCACCTGATATGTGCTGAGGTTTGCCACCGCTGCGTTTTCTAAGTTGAAAACGCTGAGATTGAAAGTATCTGCAACGTTCCCGGTGTTTTTCACCACTATCTCATATGTCGCATTGACATTCACAAGCGTTGTCTCATTCGCTGGTGCGATCAAATCAACGCCATATTCTGCTGATATAACTGTAACATTCGCCTGTCCTATTATCAATCCTGCATCGGTCTGATTCCCTGCAACCACTGTCGTGTTTCCTGGAGCAAGCGCGGTGAAGATTGCTGTTGCATTCCCGTCTGGTCCTGTCACAACATATTCCGGATATGCTGGACTCACAGTTCCCACTGTCTTATTTGTGCTTGTCCAGTAGATGAACACGCCTCCAAGCGGATTTCCATACTGGTCGTAAGCAGTAGCAATGAACTCTTTTGTTTCACCGACATTTAAAGTCACTTCCGATGGCTCAACAACTATCCTCTCCAAGCGTGAAGGCTCTTTGACCACATACTGCACAGTGTCATTCACAGCGATATTCCACGCAAAGTCTATCGCCTCCACAGTCACATTATATGTTCCTGGTGTTGGTGCGGCGGCTATCGTTCCATACCAGATATCCTGCTCTGGACTGTATGTTAGCGGAACACCCTCTGCGGTTACTGTTGATATTCTGCTCAAAGCGTCAGTTGCTTTCACCGTCACATTTATCTTCTCCCCCGGATAAACCTCTGTTTTGTTAAGATTCACTGAAATAATGTCTGGCGATGTTTTGTCTATGCTCACATTCATGCTCTTTATGCTTTCTCTGTTCCCTGCCTTGTCCTCTGAGAAGTAATACACAGTTGTGTTGCCTTCTGCTGTGATGTTCACAGTGAAATCTTCCTCTCCAGGCACTATCGTCCATGGTGTCGCATTCGCTCCCGTCATATTATACGCCGTGTAATTGACACCGGTAATATTAGCACCGCCATTATCATAGCGATGGAATGTGAGCATAACCGTTGAGTTCCACCATCCCGTCGTTGGCTCTGGAGGCATAGTTGTCACTTCTGTCGTAGGTGGTATCGTATCAGGCAGTGATATTGGTATGACTGTAACATCCGCCTGTCCTATTATCAATCCTGCATCGGTCTGATTCCCTGCAACCACTGTCGTGTTTCCTGGAGCAAGCGCGGTGAAGATTGCTGTTGCATTCCCGTCTGGTCCTGTCACAACATATTCCGGATATGCTGGACTCACAGTTCCCACTGTCTTATTTGTGCTTGTCCAGTAGATGAACACGCCTCCAAGCGGATTTCCATACTGGTCGTAAGCAGTAGCAATGAACTCTTTGGTTGTGTTTACGGTAACAACCGCAGACTGTGGCGTAACTTTTATCTCATTGAGCTTGGGCTGTTCAAGTGTGATATTAATCCGCACGCCTCCTTTATCTATATCTGCCTGCGTAACTACGAACATCGTGACATTGATTTGCGTGCCATCAGGACTGCTCGCATCAATCCGTAGCGTGTCTCCCGCCATCACCTCCGCCGTGCTTTTGAGTGTGAGCCTATAGTAATTGGAATCTGTCGAATTCTCGGCGAACCATTCTCCTATCTTATCATTTGTTATCTTCACTGTCGGATTATCGCATGGGGTGCTATCTTCGTAGAATACATAGCCATCTATCACAAACGACGTTGGCGGTAACACACTGTTGCGCTGACAGGGAGTGCCGCCATTCCTTATGCTCTCTTCCCATGCTGTTTCATTCCTCTCAAGCGTTTTTCCGTTCCTCTTACCAAGATTTCCATCCGCATAAGGCGTGTAATTCACGCTGTCAACAACTTTTCCATCGCTGTCTTTCAGGAACAACTCCTCCCCTTCATTGTTGAGTTCTATACTCACTTTCACCACAGAGCACACAGCTCCCGGATATATCTCCGCAAACGAAGTATCGTTTCTCGCAATTATTAGATAGCCCCGAGGCTGTATGATCGTTCCATCAGGTATTTCCTTGCCATCTATCTCCCAACCAGCCAGATTAATGGTTTTATCGTCTTTGTTGTAGAGTTCTATCCACTCATTATACTGACCTCCCCATTCCTCATTAGGCGCATACATGATCTCGTTTATGCTCACATTGCCCGTCGTTGGATATTTTATTCTCACAGTCACTGTCTTAGGAGTCTCAGGATTGTCAGCGTTGTCCACCGAATAATACTCAATCGTGGCGTTACATTCCTTGCTGATTGTAACGTTGAAGTATTCGCCGAAGATTTCGTTGAATGGAACCGTCACATTCTCCCCCTTCTTGAGTGTCCTGTCCATTGCCCATGAGTTGTTGCTGATTGTTACATTCAACGTGTCTGTTTCCGACTCCGCCGCCAGAGATAGATTAGTATAAGCAACACCGCTGCCACCATTATCGGTGCGAAAGAACCAAATCTTCACTGTCTCGTTCGTCCAGGGCAGTATTGTTCCTGAAGGTATTGTCGTCTCGTTTGGCTTACCTGGCCAAAGAGTGGGTGGCGCCGTCACGTTTGTTGTTGGTGCTATAGCGTCTTTTTCTTTAACACTCACATCTACCTTAACGCACCCAGCACTGATCTCACTCTCTGTGATAGTATGAGAGGTGCTTCCATAGAACGTTCCAGACGGGTCCTCTGCATAAACTTCGAGAATATCCCCTGCCGACACATCAGACGCACTAATATCCACCTTATAGTTGTAATCCACAACAGGAGGTGTATCTACGGTTGTTGTTGAAATGCTCCAGCCTTTCGTCAAATCGCTTATATTAACAGTCCAACCAGCTGGCACACGCGTCCCATTATTCATGTATGTGACATTGCCCTTGATTGTGAATGGCTGCGGTGGTTGCGCAGATGCGAACATCAGACCCACTGTCAGCATCGCCATCAAAGCCGCTGCGACAACCATACTTGCCCCCTTCTTTCCCATCCTTTTCATTTTCCTTCCCCCCTTTCCTTCTCACCTCCTTCTATTTCATGGAGAATACTCCCACACAAAAGGCGTATCAGTGTAATACCAATATCCTCTCCCCGGCTCCATATCCATCTCTGGATACCAACCATAGCCTTCATAGTATTCACTGCTCTCAAATGCTCCTTCGATATAAGCATATATCCTATCTCCTCCATGTGGCTCATTTATCACTTCCCCGACAGGTCTCGTTCTAAGACTCGTATAACCGACCAAATTCCAACCCGCTGATATCGGAACCGTCCTGTTTTCAACAGCAGCATTCCCCGTTATCGTAGCATTGTATGCAGAAACCGCATAATACCAGTAACCCCTATCAGGAACTATCTCCATCTTTGGATACCAGCCATACCCCTCATAATATTCACTGCTCGTGAATGACCCGTTGGAATACGCATATACTCTATCACCGCCCGTTGCATTCTTGAATATTTCATCTATCGACGTGTTTTCCGGTATTATTGGCAATGATATTAGGTTCCATTTCTGATTTAATGTTATATTGAATGTTTTTTCTGTCTCTACGGTAATTACTCTCGTTTCACTAACGCCCATATTGCCAAAAGTATCATTTGCATATACCTTGTATTCGTAAGTTCCGTCAGATAAGTTCGTTTTGGTCCAATTGTAGAAATTCACAACACTGGATTGGATATATAGTCCTCCACAGAATATCGTTTCATTTTCGCCATTCCAGTTGAGTATCACTGTTGATATATCACTCTCATCCGCCACCGATACGTTAATGACAACATAGTTCTCAGTTATTTTTGTATTATTCTCAGGTGTAGGCGGAATAAATTCAATCACTGGAGGAGTGTGGTCCTCATAGACCACCACATCTATCCTAACAACTCTATTATTGATCTCACTCTCTGTGATAGTATGAGAGGTGCTTCCATAGAACGTTCCAGACGGGTCCTCTGCATAAACTTCGAGAATATCCCCTGCCGACACATCAGACGCACTAATATCCACCTTATAGTTGTAATCCACAACAGGAGGTGTATCTACGGTTGTTGTTGAAATGCTCCAGCCTTTCGTCAAATCGCTTATATTAACAGTCCAACCAGCTGGCACACGCGTCCCATTATTCATGTATGTGACATTGCCCTTGATTGTGAATGGCTGCGGTGGTTGCGCAGATGCGAACATCAGACCCACTGTCAGCATCGCCATCAAAGCCGCTGCGACAACCATACTTGCCCCCTTCTTTCCCATCCTTTTCATTTTCCTTCCCCCCTTTCCTTCTCACCTCCTTCTATTTCATGGAGAATACTCCCACACAAAAGGCGTATCAGTGTAATACCAATATCCTCTCCCCGGCTCCATATCCATCTCTGGATACCAACCATAGCCTTCATAGTATTCACTGCTCTCAAATGCTCCTTCGATATAAGCATATATCCTATCTCCTCCATGTGGCTCATTTATCACTTCCCCGACAGGTCTCGTTCTAAGACTCGTATAACCGACCAAATTCCAACCCGCTGATATCGGAACCGTCCTGTTTTCAACAGCAGCATTCCCCGTTATCGTAGCATTGTATGCAGAAACCGCATAATACCAGTAACCCCTATCAGGAACTATCTCCATCTTTGGATACCAGCCATACCCCTCATAATATTCACTGCTCGTGAATGACCCGTTGGAATACGCATATACTCTATCACCGCCCGTTGCATTCTTGAATATTTCATCTATCGACGTGTTTTCCGGTATTAGCGGAAGTGAAACCAAGTTCCACCCCTCATCAAGCGGTAGCTCAAAAGTTATTGCCACTTTGGATTCCACCACCAATATCGCATTACTTGCTTCCATATAATCTCCACTGCTCTGGAATCCTGCTTCGTTCGTTGTGTTCAGATATGCAGTGACATCGCGGTCGTCAATTCCAATCTGTGAATCACCTGCGAAGTTCCACACGTCGTTCCACACATGCCCGTTGAATACCAACTCGCCCTCTGGTCCGTCAGCGCCAGGCGCCACAGTTATCAACCTCGCGCTCTTATTCGCTATGTTCTCGATCGTCCCCGAGAAAGGTGCGAAAGCAGTCGCCTCCTCAGGGGTCGTGCACATATCTGAGCCACCGTAAAGCATGTCGAACCCCTCATTTATAAATATCTGTCGCTTCGGCTCGCTCTCATCTGCATACACCACTACCAGGAGCATACCACGGATGGATACGTTGCCACCGCCGGCGTGCATATTATTGAGTATCGCTCTGTTGCCGCTTGTATCGAATACATCGGTTACATTGTATACCAGCATTCCATATGGATAGTCGTTCTCGCCGTAGCCCTTTCTATCAGAATAGTGTGCTTCCAGCGTTTGCATCTGTCCATTGAATGTCAGGCTGACTTCATCAGGCATCACCCCTGCCTTATCCCACGTGTATATCACATACAATCTCGCCTCTACGACGGTTGCTCCCGTGGGAACCGGCAGGTCGCTCGCATTCCAGTTGACCATGTATGTTGTCCAGTTCGGGTATGACCATGCGCTCAGGTAGTAGCTATCGCCAACCGAATATAGCACGCTGCCGTTGAGTTCATACGTCCTCCATGTGGATATATCCTCGCCACTCGTGTATCGCTTACCCTTATATCCGTTGTTCACTACTATTTTTCCGATGCTTTTGTCATTGTTCATCTCGTTTGTTTCGTTAATTTCATTATCGCAATCTGCAGTAACTATTATTGTTACCGAGTCATCAGCATTTCTTTTCGTTGGGTCAGTAATGCATATTGTTGTGTTTGCACCCGCAGCTAAACCATCAACATGTTCTTTTTTACTGAAACCGCCTATAATGAAGCTGACATTGAATGGTAATGCATCACCACTGCCATTGTTCTTTATTACTGCGCGTATCTCATTGCTCTCATTTGCGAATAAATAGCCGCCGCAATCAGGATTTGGCATTATCTCCTCAACAACTAAGTCAGGTCTCGGAAGAACATGCACCGCCGAAGTATTAGATACTCCCGCTGCCGATGCAATTACCGTTGTGTTTCCAGCCTTAAGTGCCGTGAAGACCGTGGTTTTACCCGTTGTTGGAGATACCGTCCCAACAGTCAGGTTGGTGCTGCTCCATGTGAAACTCGTTATCTCCGGCATTTCCTTCCCTATCTGGTCATAGGCGGTAGCTGTGAATTCCTGTGTATCGCCCTCATATATAGTGACTTCTGCCGGTTCAATTATTATTGTTGTCACTTTTGGTGTATATGTCACTGTTACCGAGGCTGTTCCATTTACACCATTTGGAGCCGTTGCATTCACATATGTGAATCCTGGATAGAGCGCAGTGAAGAGTCCTGTTTCATTCACAGTTCCAACCGTCTCGTTACTGCTGCTCCATGTGAATTTTACGCCGGGTATTTCCTTTCCATACTGATCGTAAGCGGTAGCAGTGAATTGTAGCGTTTCCGTTATGTTCAAAGTGACTTTACTTGGCGAAACTACCACAGTAGTAACCTCAGGAGTATATGTCACATTCACTCTTGCACTGCCAACCACGCTCTGATTAGTCGCATTCACAAATGTAAATCCTGGATATTTAGCAGTAAACAACCCATTTGCGTCAACCGTTCCAACCGTCTCGTTACTGCTTGTCCATGTAAATGTAAGTCCCGGAATCTCGTTATCAAACTTGTCGTATCCCTTCGCCTCGAACTGATAAGTCGCGCCCACATTTAATGTTATTTCGCTTGGACTCACCTCTATTCTCGCTAAAGGTCCTGGTGTGACGGTCACGTGTGCGCTGCCAACCACGCTCCGATTAGTTGCATTCACAAATGTCTCTCCTGGTGATTTCGCTATGAAAAAACCTGTTTCATTAACTTCGCCGACTGTCGTATTACTGCTGCTCCATGTGAATATAATGCCTGACATTGTTTCGTTAAACTGGTCATAAGCAATAGCATTAAAGTCCATTTCGTCGCCAACTTGCAACGTCGCCTCTGAGGGCAAAACTTCTATCCTTTCTAATCTTGACACCTTCCATATCCATGTCTGCATCGTAGTTCCGTTCGGATTTTCAACAAAAGTGGACACGTTCCATACACCCGCTACTGCGCTTTCGTTCGTGTAATTGCACGGTGTATATGCTGGCACGCTTTCGTTTATTTGCTTAACCGTGCCGTTTATCAGCCATGTCACCTTCGCAGGTTGATTAACGGTAATGCTAAATGTTCTCGCTGCTCCTTCGTTGTCCTTCACCGGCGATTCTGGTGCATAATCCACGATTTTTGGCGGTCCGGTTAAAGTAATAGTTACGTAGTCAAAAGCACTTTCGTTGGATATAGCATAGGCTTTGACAATCACTTCCCCTGGTGTAGTCCCTGCAGTTAAAGTCGTAGAGGCGTTTCCTTCTTCGTCTGTTTTAACAATTTCTGGATGCAAAGATACTCCTCCTGGCTGTGATATTATAGTAAAACCGATTGAAAAATTACCTGGACCGGCCCCTGTCCAACCTGTCACCGTTGCCGTTATAGTAGATGTTGAAGAACCATCCGCAGGTATGCTTTCAGGACTCGCAGTCACTACTATTTCAGTTACGGCTGGTCCAGGAGGAGGGACCGGTGCACTTACCGTAGCTACCGAAGCTGCAAGCACTGAAAGAACAATAGAAATCACTACAAAGCTACTTATCACTTTTTCTCTGCTTTTTTCTGCTCCCCTCTTTGCCTTTTCCTTCTTTCCCCCCCTTTCTGTCATTTCTTTTCTTTCACCCCTCTATTTATCCTATCCCCCCTCGCTTTTAGGGGGACATAAGGATGTCCCTTTCTCATACTTTTATAAAGTTTTCTTTCCCCCAGCTCCCATAGCTTTTCAAGCCCCCTACTTTTTCCAGCATGTGGAGGTCAAGGAGCGCTCTTGCGTCGGGTTGCGCCTGCGCCCCCATATCCCCGCCCCTCATTTCCCTTTTACCCCCTTACCCTTTGTCTTCCCTTTATAAAAGTTGCGCAAGAAAACCACAACGATGGATGTGCGCCCACGCCCCTCACCTCTTCAACGGAAAAGAGGCTCTTGCCGATGAGGGGGGCATTGCGGGTTTGTCCGCTCTTGGTGTTGTGATAGCTCATGCCTTAAAAAGAGACATGGGATATTCTTCGACGAACAGCGCAGAAACAGTAGAGCCAGAGGTAAAGCATCAGGCAAGTGACCCCCCTCGGTTACGCAAGGGGTTTCCTGGAAGCTCCGCAAAGCTGGAAGATTAGGCATTCACCCGAAGCTTTATGCTTCGAGTCCATGCATCCTCGGGACGGCACAAGCCCTGCATTTCCTTTCGTTAAGGAGTGGACTACAAGATGCAGTATGCTATTTAAACTTAACTACCCACATCACCTTGCGTATCCTCCCCTTTCGGAAGGGGTCTTGCAAGCAACTGGAAGATAACACCACAGAATCCACCGCATTTAGTTTTCACTTTCTCAGCACAGGTTCTTAGAAAGAGCATTCTTCATCTTTCTCCACATTCCTCACTTATGAATTGCTGCTTACGAAATGCTATAAAGCCTCAAAATGCGTAAAGCATTTCTTTTTTCGACAAAAGGCTTAATAAAATTTTTTAACGAAAAATACGAACCATATAACAAAAGGCATTGCCACGTTGCCAACTCCTATTGAATATACAACAAGTTTCGCAATTTCCGAGCCATAAAAATACATTGGGAAATGCGCCACTAAATCAAAAACGTGCAGAAGAAATATAAGAGGGATGCCTACCGCAAGCATCTCAATTCTCGACTTCAGAGGCATCTTCGGTGTTGCTATCGCTAACGCAAAAAGAGGTACCAAATTGAAATTCACTAGATATGCATGTGATAACCTCACAGCTGATATTTGCAACTGAGTATATCCCATCGCAATCAAAATATTTTTAGCGAAGAAGAAAATAACGCACTGATAAAACTCACCAATATAATACCATATACATAAAAATACCACAGAAACAGACATAAATTCGATCAGAAATATTATAATCTGCCTTGAACTCACATTTAACTTAAGCCTACTCTCTTTTCCTTCTTCTCCTTCTCCCCCACTCTCACTACTATTCGCCTCTCGCTTTTCGGTAGTCTCACCTCTCATTTTTCCCCTCCTAATGCAGTTAAAAGTTATTATTCCGCCCTTTTTATCAAATTAAGCCATAAAAGGAAGATCGCGACCACGAATATGATAAAAGAAGCTTGCCAGAGATACACATGCACGAATTCAAACATCTCAGGATGATAAATACCGATGAGCGTCAATATGGAAAGGCGAAGGATGTTTATCGTATAAAGAGCGGGCACGCCAAAACCAATACCTATGCATTTCTTTTTTAACGTCGTTGGATACGCTAATACCGCTGAGCAATAAACAATTGAGGAAAATACTGCCGTGCATTCATCTATTATCTCCAATCCAAAACCATTAATAGAGAGTGTTGCTCCTTTTAATATCACATTCGCACCGCATAACGAGAAAATACTGCCCAAAATGAGCGCTGTCATGTCATTTAATAATGATAACGAACATCGCAACCTGAGAAAATAATAAACAAGATAAAAAGCAAGACAGAAAGCTAAGAAAAGCGCAACGTATTTTAATGCTTCTTCTATCTCTCTCGCCCTTTCTACTATGGCTATATTCCTATGGGTAGTGTCCCGCTCAACCTTCTTTCTTTTTCCTACTTTTCTTCTTTTCTCCATCTCCTCCCCCCTCTTTACCATAACAAATGTGCAACTTAAGGCTTCAAAAGCATTTTGAAGAGAAAGCTGTCAGCGCCATCAACAGCATTATCTCCGACGAGAGGTAAGGAAGTGGAAGCTTCCCCCTCGCCTCTTACATATAGCTTTTCTTTCCCGACATTGCTTTTTGCCTCTGATTTTACTTTCACAATCACATGCTCCTTTTGCTACTGATGACAAACTGAGGCAGGATGTCCAAAGGTAAAAACAACATCTCCCTCATAAATCTAATTAAATAGTCCTCTGTTTTACTTCTGTCATTGAATTGAACAAAGATTCTCTGTTGCTCCCGTCTTTTCTTATTGCTTCATAGGTATCTTCTCTCCTACTGATGTTATCAACGCAACTTCGGCTATTTTCCTCTTCTCAGCACTATATATGCTACCACGAATAGCGAAATAATTGTGAAAACTGCTTCAAAGCCAAATGGCTTTTGTGTTGGACTTGGCGAAGGCGTTGCTGTTGGTGTTAGTAAAGGTGAAATCGTAGGCGTCAGTTCCGCTGGGGGTGTAGGCGTCTCATATGGTGTCCCTGGTAGCGGTGGTGTAGGTGTAGGCGGTGTAGGTGATGGCGTTAGAAGAGACGGAGAGGGCACCAGAGAGGGTGTAGGCGCCAGAGATGGTGTAGGTGTAGGCGGTGTAGGTGATGGCGTTACTTCAGTAGGTGATGGAGTCACTTCAGGCTCCAGAAGTGTTATCGTTGTGCTGTTTTTGACGATATAGACTGTTGTTTCATTTCCGAGCTCAAGGTTTATTGCTTCTTCTATTGATGGTGCTCTCACGGTGATATTTGCTTTTCCTGGTTCATCAGCAGATAATAGAGCGACTGCGATAGCGGTGTCATTTGTAAATAATGTGATTTTGCTGCCTGAATTGCTCTCATTCTCAGCATCCATGAGCGTTCCCAAATCCGTTGAAATCTCAACTTCAGTATGAGCTGCGGGTCCACCCCCGAGCCTCTCAGGCGAGAAAACAGCGATTTCTATCCTTGATGTTGAGACACCATCAGCAGGTATGCTCGCAGGATATACACTCACCTTTATCAAATCCCTAAGCTCCACTATATTCGGCTGTGC
>Ga0190308_1000347_pt1 | contig 15192 bp, 12 predicted proteins | sample 48700756_MG_FD_165050 | JGI IMG/M metagenome (GOLD analysis project Ga0190308, IMG submission 165050) | Hydrothermal vent sediment bacterial communities from Southern Trench, Guaymas Basin, Mexico - 4870-07-5-6_MG | ecosystem: Environmental > Aquatic > Marine > Hydrothermal vents > Sediment ...
CAGTAGCAATATCAATATTATGAAAATTCGATTTAAATCATAAGGCTATAAAATATATTACCATCTATATCTATAATATATTCCTAATTAATGATTATTATATAGATACTGTACTGTAAACTTTAAATTTCTAGGGTTATTTAAGAATATTGATAATTATATATTTGGATAGGAAATAATATGTAAGAAGAAATAAGATAGGATTATGAGACGAGTTTCATTTCCCCACTTTCAATAAAATGTTTGAGGATTTGGTATGAAGAAGCTTTTATTGAAGATTTGTAGGGAGGCTGGAAGGCTGGGGATAGATAGGAAGATTTTTTAGAGAAAAGTGTATATAATGCATATACGTGGATCGAGTATATAGATGATGATAAGATAATTGTTGGATATAGTGATAAACTATATTCGATTGAGGAAAAATATTATTATTTATTGGCTAGACATGAGATATGCCATGTACTAGACATATTGGATAAACTTTATGATATAGATATAGCTGCACCAGATATAAGGGGGATAGAGTTAATAGCGGAGATAGGGTATAGAATGTATACAGATTATCTTGCATCGAAGAGATATATAGATACATATGGGATGAGAAGCTTTAAAAAATATTTAAGACTATTGTCTAGAATAGCTCCCTCAAACAGTTCTCTAGAATATCTAATATATGTGGTTCCAGCAGTAAATGGGTTTAAAAAATATAGGGATGCTAAAAAATATTTTCCAAACCTAAAACTAAAGCAATGGATATTAATAGAAAATATAAAAAATTTTTATGAAAACTGGAGAAAAAATATGATTGGAAAACAATTTCAATAAAAATAATATTTCTAACACTAGTCTTACAAAACCTAGAAACAGAAAAAATAGTAGAAACAATATATTTAACCTCAGATATACTGGAAGAGTAGGTAGTAAAAATGTTTATATACTTATCAGGATTGTAAGTATTATTGATGCGGAGACAAATTTTATGTTTATCCATCATATTATCAATAGTATTATTTAGTAGTTGTAACATAAATGCAATACCATACATATATTTATGGCCTTTAGGACCTCCAAGAACGATGAATTGGCATAATAATCTATTAGCGGTAGGAGCAGAAACGGGATACCTAGTAGTGCTTAATGTTAACGGCAATTTAAAATGGAAGTATAGGGCTGGTAGCTGGGTTAGGTGTGTTGCTTGGAGCAATAATAACTTGCTTGTAGCTGGAGGCTTAGATAATTATGTTTATGTTTTTGATGCTAATGGCAATTTAAAATGGAAATATAGAGGATATAAGTTAGATGTTGGGATATATATTTTCGTTTTTGCTTGTTTATTTATTGGGTGGAGAATGTATAGATGGATGAGAAAGGATAAGGAGGCTGCTATTTTGAAAAGGTTGCTTGAAGATTAGTTGTTAATATATATGGTATGGTTTTGTTTAAAGTATGTATAATTTTGTTTTTCTAAAACTATTTTGATGGTTCTTGAAGATGATAAAATTAATAAATTTTTTGTATTTATAATTATCAATTAAAACTTATTGGTGAGTATTGTGAGTGAAATGGAGATAAAGGTTTTATCTTATCTCAGAGAGCATAGTGGTAATGATAATAGGGTGATTTTTAATATAGAGGATTTATGTAAAAACTTTTCTGCGGATTTAAAAAGTATTGAAGAGGCTTTACTAACTCTTTCATGGAAAGGGTATATAAAATTTATTAAGGCTCCACTTTCCGAAGAATCTATAGATCTTGTGAGAAAAGAGATTTATAGATTGGATATGTCTTATCTAACTGGTGAAATTGATTTTAAAAAATATATTTCGGATTTTAATCAAATTATAAGTATATTTGAAGATAGTGATGTGAAGGATATTTTTAAACCATTGCCTCAAAGATCTTTAATTGAGATTATTGAGGGGATTGAGAATGTTTTAAATTATATGGAGAAATTGAGTAAAAGGGAGGATGTTGATAATGCTTTATTTGAAAAGTTAATGTTATCGTATATTGATGATTTAATGAATATTATGGATTTAATTGAAAGATTTCTTGATGCATTAATATTTTCTTCCAAGTATCTTGGAGAAGAAATTGATGCATGTATTGAAAATCTAAATGTTATTAAACTTGATGAGAAAATTAGAAATATTGATAGGAGTGGCGAGAAAAAATCTATAGTAGAAAGGATTAATAAATTAAAGAATATGCTGAAAAAACTGTTAAATCATGTGAAGATTACTCAGAATTTTAAAGAAATGGAAGAACTACATTTAAAGTTAAAGGAAATAGATAATCGTATAAAGGTATTGAAGGAGGAAATAGAAGTTATAGATGCAAGAATATTAATAGAGGGTGAGAAAAAGCTATATGATGAGAAAAATAGACTTCGGAATGAAGTTATTAGATTGCTTAGGGGGAAGGAGGGTATTAAAAAGTCTATCGAAGATTTAAGAAAAAAGGCTGGGGAAACTATAGTTAAAAAATTAGAGGGAATTTCTCATAGACTTATGTCGAGTAGTGTAGAATTTAAAGTTAAGAGTTCTGAAAAAGTTTTAGGAGAGATTAAGAGAATTTTAGGAGAAATTGAGAGAAAGTCTAATAGTATAAATAATTTGGTAGCTTATATTAATGAAAAGATAAATATTAAGGTATCATTAGAATAATTATATGTATACTATTCTCTATTCGTCCTACTTTAAAATTTATATATTAAATTATATACCATATTCTAATTGATAGTATATGCATAGAAAAACTTTTAGTGGGCTAGATATTGTCACTATGGGTGAATATGCTGGATTAGCAGTTAACCTAATATATTATGTTGAGGGGATAAAGAGTAACATAAAATATATTGGAGTGAGCAGGGGTAAGTTGAATAAACTCATTCGACCTATTTTAAATATTTTTCCATATCAAGGATCTATGGAAGAATATGATGATACATATAGTTATTTAAGAATATATAATAAAAAGTATGAGTATAGAAGAAGTTATGAAAGTAGTTTATATTATTATTCTAATAGAGTCGGTATTAAAGAATTATTTTCATTCTATGGGAATGTAAACCCAGGATATTATATATTATCCTCAAGAAAATTAGATGGAGAGAAAATTTATTTAGAGGAGTTGCTTAAAACAAATGCTTCTCCAAATTCTATTATTGAATTTATTAGTAAAGGGAGACAAAATGAGTCTGACTATGCATTTTCAATAATTTTAAAGAAAGTCAGAATGAATATTAAAGAATTTTCTCCTCATATGAAGATTTTTTCATGTAAATCGAATCTTGGTATGGTTAGACAAAATAATGAGGATGCATGTTTAATATCTAGTATAACTGTTTCAAAAAATGGATATAGAAAAAGATACCAATTATTAATGGTAGCAGATGGTGTAGGAGGTGCTCAAAAAGGAGAAATAGCTAGTAGAGAGGCAATAACTTCATCATTTATTAATATTGTTAGCAGTATAGTTATGAATAGTGATATAGATTTCAGAAATATTATAGAAAATGCTATAATTTCGGCGAATCAACGTGTATTAGAGATGAGGTTAAAAATGCATACTAATATGAGTACAACATTAACTATAGCGTTGATAGATGATAAGGATATATATATCGGACATGTAGGTGATAGTAGAGCATACATTTTTACTCCACAATTCTATAAACAATTAACAAGAGATCATAAACTTGTAGAAGATCTTGTTGAGAGAGGTATAATAACTAGAGAGCAAGCAAAATATCATCCTCAAAGAAACGTTATTACAAGCGCAATAGGTATGCAGAATCCAAGAATAGATATAAATTATTATCCAAACATGTTTATAAGAGGATCAATATTGTTATTATGTAGTGATGGATTAACAGATTTGGTTGAAGAAACATATATAGGAAGAATTCTATATAGTGGTTTATCTATAAATAAAAAGGTGAATAAACTTATAGAAGAAGCAAATCGTAGAGGAGGAAGAGATAATATAACTATAGCCTTACTACAATATCTGGAATCATAAACTATTTTATTTTAATCAATAAGTATAACTAAAATATTCTTCCAGCCATTTTAACCTCCTTATGCTACTATTATTTACATAATGTATCTATTACTCTAGCCTTGAAGTAATATTTTTAAATTTTTGCTGAATATTTTATTAGTTAGTAATAAAAAATGATAATAATATGGCAAAATTATAAGTAAAAGATGTGATAAAAATGTAAGTTCTGAAGTATTAATAGCAACGTAAAATTTAATAATTTGTAAATTATATCAATAATATCGTATGTTTGAGAGATTTATTTATGGTAGCAAAGGTACTTATAGTTTGATAAAAGTTATTGGAGAAGGTGGCATGAGTACGGTATGGCTTGGAAGAGATAATTCATCGGGAAAAAATGTTGCGGTAAAGATCGCGAAAAGAGAACCTACAGCCATCAACAAGCTTAGCTTTGAGAAAAATATTTTAAAAAATATGTACCATGAACATATTATACATTATGTTGATGAAGGATTTTATGGGAATGTACCATTTCTTATAACCGAATTTGCTATGGGTGAATGTTTAGATAGAATTTATTCTGGAAATATTATGGATATTAATTTCTCTTTAGTAAATATTGAAAAACTTTTATTAGCCATAGACTATATCCATTCCTTAAACATTGTTCATAGAGATATTAAACCTAAAAATATAATGATATATCTGAATGATAGAGATTATCTTAAGCTAATTGATTTTGGAACAGCCATATACTATAATAGGGCTGGTATACGGGAGGCTGTTATTTCTCCAGGAGGTTATACTCCTCCAGAACAGTATAAGTTTACATGTTCTCCACAGGGAGATATATGGTCTGCTGGAGCAGTATTATTCTTTATGCTTACTGGTCAGCATCCAATCATAGATATGCCTGGATATCCTAATATAAAGTTTCCTCATCCTCCTGATCCATCAAAGTTTAATAGGGATGTTGATGAAGAGATTTCAAAAATAGTTGCTAAAGCTATGGCATGGGAACCTATAAATAGATTTTCAACAGCTAGAGAAATGATAGAAGCTCTTGAGAGAAAAAGGATTGTTGAGGAAATACAGGAATGTCCGATCCTTGAGGTAATGGGTTTAAAGATAAAAATAGATAGACCTATAGTTAGATTTGGTAGATTAGAGAGAGCAGTTGCATCAACAATTTCCACAAAATCTAATGAAGTAATTTTTGGTCCACGCAAAAATATAATAGTTTTAAAGAATGATATAATTTACGTATATCTTCGCGATCCATATAACTGGGTTTCAAGAAAACATTTTGAAATATATGAAAGAAGTGGTGAGTGGTATATAAGAGATCTTGGATCTCTAAATAGAACCGCCGTTGATGTTGGTACAGGATTAAAAGAAATATGGGTAGGTCATATGAGACCGGGACCAAGTATAAAACTTAGAAGAAAAGCTATAATACATATTGCATATGAAAATCTTTCATCACCACCATATATTGTAGCTACATTCAAAAATTATCAATAAACTATTATTATCTTTTATTTTACATCCCTTAAATTTTTATTATAATATAATTCTAGTTTCTATAGAGACCATTCAAACCATACTCTCATCAGATTTATTTTAAATAAACATTTTAGTAGAATTATTTGGACAAATTATCCTATGAGAAAATTGAGTAAAAATAGTTATATATTACTGCTTACATATGAATCTTATTTCGAACCATCATTTATATTTAACCATCATTTTTAAAGAAATATCTATTTTACTCAAAATCTATCCATATTTCTTCAATGGTTTTATTTTAAAATTCTCAAAACTCATTGGTTAAACCATGTTTTGGAATATCAATTACTAATAAATATAGAAAAATCAATTTCAGAAGCTATATTGAATATATGCTATGGATAGGAAGGTTTGGAACAATATCAAACAGGATTTTAAAATTTATTAAACCGTTTGTATAAATCAATTATCATGGACCTTTGTACAGTTTTCTACCTGCATTGTTAATCCATATTATAATAGCAAGAGAGACATCAATAACATGTCCTTACTGTGGTTCAGATGAGGTTATATGGATGCCACAATATAGGTATTGGTATTGCATTAACTGTAGAAGATATTTACTTTCAGAGAATGGAAGAAGAAATGAAGAATACATTGTCTTAAAGAAATTGTTAGAGGAGTAATATTTATTAAAGAATTTTTCATTCTCTGCCTCAATCAAAGCTGCTATAGGTAGTTTTAGATATATTCTTTTAGGAAAAGAAGAAAGGAATATAGAGTCCTTAAAAAAATATTAGAGAAACAATACCAAACCTTATTATTTATTATCTAAATTTTAAAATATATAGGTAAGTAATTAAAATAATTCTAATTAAAGTTACTATAATTATATTGTTATGTAAATCTTAATAAGCCTAAGATAATAATTAATATATTTAAAATAACATTTAAATATATTAAAATGATACTTATTATGATTATTATGTCTTCGCAAAGCTCTACTACAATAGGTATTATTATAGGTATAATTTTATTGATTATAGGAATTCCAGCTATTATTGAAGGATTAATTATAGTTTCTCTACCATATCTGACAGGTGTGGGAGTGGCAGCAATATTGTTAGGACTAATATTAGTATTTGCTGGAGGCTATTTAATTCATATAAGTGTTCAGAAAAAACCTCAACCTACAGTTGTTCCACAACCTATTCAGCAACCTGTCTCCACCACTCCTACCCGTGTAGTCTCTACCGCTACTCCGACCCAAGTGTTACCATCTCAAGCTACAGGAACTAAAACTGTGCTTGCATATTTAGAGGCTCCTACAGGTAGGCTTATTGTAAGCTCTTTAACACAACACTTTTATAGAAAAGATTTTGTTGGAATTGTTCCAGACTCTATGCTTGATGTTATAAGTCAGTCGAAACCTCAGTTTACAATATATTTTAGAGGTGGTAAATTCTATATTGAGGATAGAATGAGTACAAATGGAACGCTACTCAATGGTAAACAGATAAGAGGAACAGGACTTCATGAACTTAAAGATGGTGACATAATTAGCCCAGCATCTGCAGTGAATCTCAAATTCAGATACGCATAAAATAAAATCCTAAAACTGAATACCAAAATAGTAAAGATAGCAATACAGAATATTATTTAAACAACTATATAGTTTTCATATACTGTTTCACATAGAATATTGTTCTGTAAAGACCTCATCTAACCATATTTTGCTTCTTTAACTTTATCATCCAATATATAGAGATTTAATATATGTTATGAGATATTGTATAGCATGAAATGTTAAAGATTAAAGGACTGCTAATATAATATTATATCAAAAGTCTAAATTTTACTTCCAAATATACTTGAAGAAACGGCATATAAGAACTTTTAGAAATCTTTAAAATATTTTATAAGCCTTATATCCATTTATGGGACTTACACATTTATTTAAATATATTTTTTACAATTAAAGCAATAATATCTATGCAATATCTTTAGAAAATAAATTCTATTTTTACAATATGGACATGTCTTTTCTTCACTATCTTTAGAATTAGCTTCTCCAGAAATAATGCTTTCATTATTTTCTTGAGGATTTAATATTTCTACAATATATATTGGTCTAGCTTTTTCGGTCAACTTAACTATAAACTCTTTCATACAATATAATAACTACTATAAAAATTTAAATTTTACCATACTTCGAAGCCGCTATCTAAACTTTTTTCCAAACTATTTTATTACCTCCTCCGATCAAGGTGGAAGGAAGCATCCCCCTAATTCTACTAAGCCCCACAACCTTTCTCTTCTCCACAGGTAGCCCTTAACCTCAACTACAGCATCTCTACTAATCTTATATCCTAAATACTCTATATTTATTGTAGCAAAATGTATACCGGCAAATAATGGTACGGCCTTAATATCTCTAGATATAACTCCGCCTTCACATTTAAAAACAAGTCTATCAACATCAAGCCTAACAAAATCTGAAAAAGACGACAAATCAACAACAATTATATCATAAACATCCCTAACAGAAATAACACCAATACGATCAACATAAAGATCAGGGAAAACACAGAAACAACGCCAACTCCATCCATTTCCCCAGCTATTCCTGCTAATGCCAAGCCTTCAAGTAGTGGTGTTTTATTTTTTCCGCTATTTCTATTGCTTTATCTATTGGTTTTTTCTTATATCGATTTTTATTTCTATTTTCTTTGTCATAGAATGAATTTTGTTTTAGATTATTATATTTTAATGTTAAAATATTGTCGATGATTATTGTGTGGTTTGGATATTATTTTAGTTTTATTGGGTTTGTTTCTAGTTTTTGGTTTACTTCCAGTATTGTTGGCTGTATTTTATAGTATCTGCATGTGAATATGCTGTATAGTTTTTTATTAAATATTTCTTTGTATCCGTTTTCGACTGCTTGGTGTGCTCTAATAAATATTTTATAGTTGTTTTCTTCCATGAATTTGTTGAATATTTCTTTGCCGAAATAATATATTCCTTCACCTCTATCGCTGGGCATATATTTATCAATATTTTCTAGTGGATCGTTCCATAATAGTTGGAGTAGTATTTGGTTTTTTATAGGGTCTTCTTTTGGAAGTTTTTCTATATCTTTTATTGATGGTATTGGGTTTGGTATTCCACCGTGAACTGCAAATATTTTTCCTCCATCTGTCTCGATTTCCACTGCTATTGAGAATTTAAGATATATTTTTTTGAAAACTATATTGTATATGTTTTTCCAGTATTTTCCATATCTGTTTATTAGGTCTGTTGCAAATCCATAGTATGTATTTATATTTATGTCTTCATGGTTTCCACGTAGAAGTATGACTCTATCTTTATAGAAGTATTTTAATAATATGGCTCCCATCAATGTTTCTAAACTATATTCTCCCCTATCTACATAATCTCCTAGAAATATTGTTAAATATTCTTTTTTCCCAATTATTTTTGAAACCTGTTCCAGTGAATAATAGTCTCCGTGAAGGTCTCCTATAAACAATATTTCTCCATCCCATTTCCTCCTTACAAGAGTTTCATCCCTCAAATTTTTATTAACAATATCATTCATAAAGAAAATGAATTCATCACTATATAGGTTAAATACATCGCCGAGAAACATGTCAATAAAATTTCTAACCCTATTCAAAGACATAGATCCACCAATCAAATATTACTAAAACAAAAATTTAAATTTTATTAATATTAAGAACAGATCCATTTAAACCAATGATTAACTTTAAAGATACAGCATATCTAATTAATAATATAATTAAAAAGAAGATATATAATGAATATAAATGGAATTAAAATAATATTGTATGAGGAATAACATGCTAACAATTTATGTTAAACTCATATAGCTCTAAAAGAGGCGCTGTCAACTTAAGATTTATTGGAGGAGGTTCGCTTCTATAATATATGGTACAACCTATATAGCTAAGAGAGGTGATGGAAATGTAAGTTTCCGAAGTACTAATTTATTAGTGATTAACGTGAATATAAGCTTTCCTTTCTAGTTACGTATAATGTATAACAATTCTTTAAAGCATAATAATTTATATAAATCTAATAGAAAATACTTATACATTTATTTCACTCTACTTTACGTTAGTAATATTTATACGTTTACATTTTAGATTAAATATATAGGTGCCTCTGTGGAAATATTGAGAAAGTTTAGAGAAAGGATAGAAGAGGAGACTGATGTAAAATGGGCTAAATATGCTGGAAAGGTTATAAAAATATTATTAGTGGGGAAATAGGGCCCCAGATGGATATAGAATATTCCATATATATGCTAGAGACGACATGATAATACGGCTCATAATCAATGTTATATAAATGTGTTAGAAAATAGTCTATATACTTTTAATGTAAATATTCCAGATAGCATACCATTCGGAAGAATATTTAGAATTAATATAACAGTTTTAAACCTTAAAGATAGTACGATTTTCCTGAAAATAGTCTTAGAGGAGCATTCAGGTTTTCAGGCTGGAGATGAGTATGGTGATGGAGATGAAGTTAAGGATGTTACATTAAATCCTAGAGGTAAAATTAGTCTAGGATTTAAGGCTAAGGTTTATGGTGTTCCAAGAAATAGTGAAGTTGTAATTATCAAAGTATATGATGATAAAGGTAAACTTTTACAAAGAATTGAACGCAAAATATATCTTATATCTCAGGTAGCCAGTATAATTGCTGTTCTCGTGGGTTAAACGGAATAGCGAGTTTAAAATTATAGTTCCAGTTACTTATTCATTTATCTATCCAACATTAATTATGCTTAAATTGAAGAGTGATGGGGAACTTATAGATAGTAGTGAAAGAGAGGTTGTAGGCTCGGGTATAGAGTTCTTTACTCTAAATGTGAAAAAGAAATTTACTAATAGGGTGGGGGGGACTCTATTTAAATTAAGACTGCATGTACTTTATCCGGAGGAAGGCTATATTGAGGCACGCTTTTCATACAGAAATATTACTAGCTATTTAAGAGAGTTTAAAGTAGTTATTGGAATATTGACCGCCAATAAACCTCCTCAAAACTTATATCCAACAAACTTTATCCTCCATATTAGGTGGAATAAAGAAAAGTATACTGCTGTTCAAATATATAATGAAGCCTTGGGATCAAAATCTCTAGAAAATATATCATCTGAAGATTTTTTAAAATGGCGGTATTCCCTATTTAATTGGCTAATATTTGATAGTAAGGGAAATATCGTTATGGATAACGATAAGTATAAAAGACTAGCGTTTGTTGCTGAGATAGCATTTAAAAGATTATGTGTTTGGAATGTTGAATATATAAAAAATATAGCGGAGAGGTATCAAAAATGTGCTTTCTGGGCAGAAGTTATTGAATCAATATTAATTATTCAAAAACTTGCATTAAATCTTATATTAGCGATGAAGGGTAAGGCTTTAGAGAGCTGTATATTTGAAGGAATCGAGAAATCTGGGAAAGTTATTGGATTAACTTTAACAACTAATGAAGTTATGAGGTATCTTAGAGAAATAGATTATGCTAATAGATTAATTAAAGCTGTTAAAAGTGGTTATGAGGTACCCGAGAATATTATTGTCTGGATGGCTATATTTGGTCTAAAAGATTCTGCTTCGAAACTAGAGGAGACAAATCAGTATCTTACAGATATTAAGCCAGGAGCTACTATTGATTACGATGATGCTCTAGCTTTCTTCGATAAATTTAAGTTTTCAGAGATAATGGGTAGGAGTAGTATGAGGTTATTAGCTGTTAGATTTTCTGATAAATGGTTAAGTTTTAAGCAAGGTATCATGGAGTTAATACCTTTATCATCCGCCCCACTTATATATGAAAAGTTAAGAAAATTATTGGGGATAAAGGATCTTTTCGATTACTTTAACTTTATGATAAATGAGAAAAAGTACTTTGAATTATGGGAGAAAATATTGACTGAGAAAGCTCTGGAATTAAGAGATATATATCTATCTAGCACATCTAATGTTATAGTAGTGAAGTTGAGTGAGCCGGAAGGACAACATAAACTATATCTCCATATATATGATTTTGAAGGAAGACATATAGGACTTGAATCTCATACTAAATCAATTGAAGTAGAGATTCCTGGAACCTATTACTTCGATTTAGGAAGAAATATAATAGTTATATTACCAAGAAATATAAAGATCCAGAGGATGATTATTGACGCGGATTATGCACATTCGAGTTTTGAAAGTTATAATATTACTATACTTACAGTTAAGAATCAACAGATAAGTGGAATTAAAGTATGCACAGGAACTATTAAGCTTGGTCAGAAGCAAGAGTTTACAGTAGATATTTCTCCAGAAGGAAGAGTGGAAGTGAGAAAACGGCGTATAGGTGATGTAAATTATGATGGTATTGTTGATTATAGAGATTTGGCAATACTAATTGCAAACTATGGAAAAATTGTGAAAGGTCCGGAGGAAATTAAAATAGACATAAATTATGACAAAGTTATAGATTATAAAGACCTCGCACTATTAATTGCAAATTATGGGAAAGATTAAACTATAATATAAAATGACGCTTATTTTAGGCTTTTATATAAACAGCTATTTTACAAAGCTTTATAAAAGTATTACTATAAAACTTTTCATTTTCTAACTTTCTAATACATATATAAATACTGAAACTATATTTATGTATTTCTCGTATATTTCTTTAAACTTTTCTTAACGTTCTTCTTCAGAATTTTATAACTGCTTTCATAATTGAGGATAAGTATGGTATTATAGACGACACATATTTCTTATGAAATTTATATATTTTATATAGGGTGTTTGTTCTGCCTTTGTTCATATGCGTTTAATTATAAAATATCCTCTAAAAGCATGACTACATAAAGCTAATTAAAAAGACTTGCACCACATTTATTTATTAACAAAAATTATAAATTTGTTAATATTGTAAAATAAATATAAAACTAATAATTTATGAAAAGAAATATATGAGGGTAAAATTATGAAGGATAACAAAATGTTATTCAGATGTATTATATTACTCTTAATCTTATGTACATATATTTATACTCCCATCTTAGTTAGTAGATTAAAGAGTGAGGGAAAGATTCCTGAAAGTTTAAAGAAATATATAGCAAAGGATGAGGAGTTAGTTTTAGAAAAAACTTTTAAAATAAAGATGAGGGGAAGTGATAATAAAGTTAAAGTAATACCAATATTGTCTATATATAGGATATATAAAAATGGTCAAGCTACTGAAGAGTATTTGCTATGGGATGAAGTAAATAAAACAGTTGTAGGAGGTATTGAAAAATATTATAGTCTTTTACAAATCCGTCATTTGTTATCAATTAAAGTTTTTGATGAAAATAAAGATCTATTAGATTTAGATAAGGATAAATTTAATGAATATGCTATATCTTATATAAAATTAAATGAAATAGGGAATGATATTTTATTAAACTGGAGAAGTAATTTGATTAAAAGAAAAGTGATGAAAATAGTTTTAACAGGTATACTTACATTTGTGACTGGAGGTTTACCTGGATTAATTATATGGGCAGGTATGACGCTTCTAGATGAATATTTAAGTGATATGGATATTGCAGATACATTGAATGGTAGAGACAATAATTTTCCAATCTATTATCAAACGATATGCTTTATGGCTAGAAAGGAGCTGGTAGAATCCTCGAAGTTTTCAGATTATCTGGATAAAGTTTGTGGAGACAATTCAAGGAGAAAGAATCTCAGAAACTTTGCTAAAACAGCATCATCATTAAGAAAAACATATAATATTATGAAAGACTTTGTTCCGCTTAGTTATGCTTTTCTCAGATATTGGGTTACGAAAAATAAGAATTTAGTGGAAAATGTATTAAATAAAAATGGTTACATTTTAGATGACTTAATTAAATTTAATGGTAAATTAACAAAAGCAATATCTGGATGTTTAAAATTACATAATCATAATCCTTATAAATATTGGGGATATATAGGTTCAGTTGTAAAAAATGGAAAGATTCCAGCTGGTTTAATAAAAGAATTTGGTGGAAGATTATTAGTAACAGGATTAGATATAACACTCGATTATTTTTTCATTAAACCAGTTGTTGAACTAAAATGTTTAATTGCAAATAATATTTTGCATTCTTATCTAATCTATTCTATCGCCAATACTTTGTCTGACATTTCATCTGACTTATCAATTAATATTATTGGAACAGAGGATCTCTTCATTCGAGTTCTATATTATAAATACTATCTTTATATGAATTTGGCTGAATATTGGAATACTATTGCTAAAACATCTCCCAGTGACTTGGAAAATCTATTGAGATATGATAAAGATAATAAGTTTAAAGAATGGTTAAAGGAAGAGGGAATAGATGTTTCTTCACCTAGCAATATTAAAAAATCCGCAGGAGAGAAGGGAGAAAAATTTTTGGAAAAAGCCTTAGAGGCTCATTTAAAAGTATTAGAATTTAGCTATAAGCTTGATAAAGAATTTAATACTTACATGGAAATTATTCATAGAAGAAGGAAAATAGCTGCCGGAGTTATAAAAGTAAATGCAGATATAGTTTTATGTATAGATGTTAGTGGAAGTATGAAACGAAAATTTGGACATCAGAAACGTATAGATGTTGCTAAAACTGCTGCCATTCATTTTATAAATGCAATTATTCATAAAGATGTAAAAATCGGAATAGTCGTATTTGAAACAAGTGCAAAAAGAATTCAAGATCTAACGGATGATAAAAGTTTACTAAAAAATAAAATTAATTCACTAACTACTAGTGGATCAACCGCTCTAGGTGATGGAATATATAGTTCTGTTGAAATGCTTTTAGAAGATAAGGGGGAACATATTTCTGCTATTATATTACTTACAGATGGTAAAAGTAATACTGGGAGGGATCCATTAGATGCAGCATATTATGCTAAATCTAACAATATTTCTATTTATACAATCGGTATAGGAGATTTAAATATCGGTGAGTTTAATCCGGAATTGTTGAGAAAAATCTCTAATATTACTGGAGGAATATATTATCAGGTGGATATTAGTAGAGGAGTGAGAGATGAAATGCTTTGGGAAATATATATGAAGATAATTACTCAGCTTGCAGGTGGAAAGGTTATAGGACAGTATTATGGAAAGATAAGGCAGGGTGAAGTTAGAAAATATAAGATTGATATAAAAGAAAATACTGATGAACTTACTGTAATGTTAAGTTATTCTGGAAGTTTACTTACAGTAAAACTTATTGATCCAGATAATGAGGTTATTAGAGAGAAAAATAAATATAATTATACTAGAACTGATGTTATACATATATGTTCAACTGGAATAGATGTATGGAAAATACAATATCCGAAGAAAGGAACATGGATAATTGAGATAGAAGCTATAAATGTTTCTGGATGGGAGCCATTTTTACTAACAATATATTCACCTAAAATTGAGATAACGCCTAAAGTTTTATATATAAACTTTACTTCCCCCTATATATCGGAAATTGAAAAACATGTCAAAATTAAAGAGAGTAGTGGAAAATATGATATACGTAATATAAGGATATATGTAGCTGGAAATATACGTACTTTAGTTTCTCCTTCAAACTATGTTTTAGATATTTTACATGTAGGAGA
>Ga0190308_1000351_pt1 | contig 15176 bp, 13 predicted proteins | sample 48700756_MG_FD_165050 | JGI IMG/M metagenome (GOLD analysis project Ga0190308, IMG submission 165050) | Hydrothermal vent sediment bacterial communities from Southern Trench, Guaymas Basin, Mexico - 4870-07-5-6_MG | ecosystem: Environmental > Aquatic > Marine > Hydrothermal vents > Sediment ...
CCTACAACCGCTACACCTCTCAGGAGTTATCAAAATCCACATTCTCTCGCCATTAGCTTCTTCCTCACCCATGTTATCACCAAAATGATATTACCTTCCATGTATATAATGATTACGAAAATTATAACGTTCAGATTATTGTCTCAAAAGCTGTTCAGAGTTGGGCTTTTTCTGTGCTATTCCTAAAAAGAGATGTGATTAGTTGCCTGCATCATTTTTGCACTTATTGGATGTTTCTCAAACACAAAAACTTGTATAAATTTGGGTTAAAGATTTATAAAGGTGCAAAATTCTATCATGAACGTGAACCGCGCTGAGACAATTCTCCTTGGAATTACTGCCATATGGGGGTTCACATTCCCAGCGATGAAGGTTAGCCTTGATTATATCCCCCCAATTCTATTTTTAGCTTATCGTTTTGGAATAGCTTCCCTTTTTATGCTCCTTATTTTCAGGAGGAGAGCCTTAGCAAAGGAAACATTCTTTGAGGGATTTATTTTAGGAGCAACCCTCTTTTTTGGACATGGATTCCAAATTGTTGGGTTAAAATATACATCTGCATCTAACTCCGCCTTCATAACGTCTCTGTACGTTGTTTTTACGCCTTTCATAGCCTATTTTATCTTGGGCGATGAGGTAAAGGAGCGGGATGCGTTATCTCTAGGAGTTGCAATAATTGGCTTATACCTCATCTCGGGAGCTAGCTTGAGCTTTAACTACGGGGATTTGTTGACGACCCTTTGTGCAGTTTCTTTTGCATTTCAGATAGTTCTTGTTCAGAAATTTGGAGAAAAGGATTATATTAGTCTTGCCTTCTGGCAAATATTTTGGAATTTTGTATTTTCGACAGTTTATGCTTTGACTTTTGAGGGAGTTGCACTGCCAGTGGAGATAGCTCCTTGGCTTGGCATTCTCTACACTGGAGTTTTTGCAACCGTGATTGCGTTTACCCTTCAAGTAAAGTACCAGAAAGAAACGAAAGCCCAGAAAGCAGCTCTTATATACTCTGCTGAACCCATCTTCGGACACATATCGGCGTTTCTGACTATTGGGGAAGTTTTAACCTTGAGGGGCTATCTGGGGGCTTTATTGATTTTGAGTGCAATCTGGAATGAAATAAGAAACGAAAACCGTTAGGGAGTTGGCTGGGGATTTACGTCGGTGGAAAATGCTGGGCGTTTGCCTTCTTGTTTAAGACCAATTTCCAAGGCTACCTTAACCCTTTCTATGTCAACAAGGGTATTTATGCAGCCTGCTCTTAATAGAGGCACAGCCTGAAGTGGGATTTTCAATGTGGAGAGGTTTTCATTAGCTTCGGCAAACTCAGGCCAGCATGTTATTCCTAGTGCAGCCTTTATTTCTCCTTTGGGAACCTTCTCCTTTAGTATCTTTTTTACCAAACTTCCTCCTGGAACTATGTAAAACTGCTTATAGCCGAGCTTTTCTCCATGCTTGATTATATCACCTATTACGCATTTTCCCCACTTTGTGCATTTCCATCCATACTCCCCAAATTTAGCTGGGCATTCTTTTACATTCCTCAGACACTGAGGGATGAAAATAGCACGCTTTTCAACTGGAACCTTTGCAAAGTCCTCTTTGTACGCTTTATTCTTTATCTCCACATAGATCTGGTCAGTAAGCTCCTCGTCCTCGCTTATCAAAGAGAGTGCCATCTTTATTGCGTTTCTGGTGCTTAAATCAGCCCCTACTGCGGCCAGCTTAGCCACTATGTTATCAATCCCCATCCTTTCACCTCTTGAAATTGAATAAGGATTAAGTTATAAACCTTTGGACTCAAATGAGAACCCTTTTTAGTATTTTGAGCTCTCTTTTTTCCCATGCCTCTTCATCAATTACCAGAATTTTCCTCCAGCAGGAGAAGTGTGCCATAAAATAAGAACATTACCCAAAAGGATTTTGATAGTGAAATAACGTGTATATTTCCCGTTATATCAGAGAATACTGAAGAAGCGACAGCAGTCTACGAAAGAGACCAATAAAGGGGAGCTTTCGTCTGTGCTTTCAGTAAACATAGGCGAGAAATAGGGCTCCTGCTATTTTTGCCGAAAGACTAAGGGTCTGCCCTAGGAGAAGTATTGTGTGGTTCATGTGTTTCCCCATTGATATCTAGGACTTTCACCTATATAACCACTTTGCATTATCCCTAACTCCTTAGACTATCAAAAACATCTTTTCATGAGTAGTGTTTAGAGGAAGGATATGTAGAGAGCTCCCAGAATGAAGAGGACAAATCCAGGAATTAGCATTGTTTTGTAAACTTTTCCAAGATCTGCTTTGTAATATTCGGCGGAGAAGACTAAACATAGGTGAACTGGGCTGAAGAGCATTCCCATGTAGCCACTTAAGTAAGCAAGTGCAATCTTATCAAAACTCGTGAAAAACGGTGCCAATAGTGGGAATGTCACCCCTACGTAAGCGAAGCTTATACCCGTCATCAACCCAACCAAGAAGGGTGTCAGGATTATTACAGCCATTATTGAGAGATTTAGCTCTAAGATGATCTTTGGAAGGGCTTCAACTGCTCCTGTAACCTCAAGAAGCTTTTTGAAATACATAACTGAAAGGAGGAGGAATACTATTTTTGGCTGTAGGGCATGCTTTAAGACCTCTTTTTTGTTTATTTTCCTGAAATGGGGTATCAATGCGGATAAAAAGCCGATAAATGCTCCATAAACCATATCATATCCAAGAACAATTGATATAAATACGATTACAATTATTGGATATGTGCTTTTAAGAAACAGCTTTAGACCTTCTTTTATATTCCCCTTTTCATCTTCCCGGGATTTTATCGGCCTAAGGAAGAAAAGATACCCGAGTAGTGCCATAAATACTGTTAGAGGAAACATCTTGCTGATGAATTCTTTCACCGATATGCTTAGAATGACCGAGGCGATTATTATTGCTTGATACATAGGCCAAGAGTGCTCCCATATATGCCTGAACCAATAATTAATGATGGTCTTTTTCTCGGGAGAAATGTTAAGCTTGTCAGCTATGCTCTCTATCATGGGGGCTGAAACTAAGGCTCCGGCGGGCATTGGCATTAAGCCTATTAACGCTGGAAGCGCAGCTAAGGAATACTTCTCGTTTGGAAACAGCTTCTCTGCCGCCTTTTCCATCATTTTAAGGTATCCGATTTGAGAGATGACGCCTGTCAGAGCCATTATCGAGGCTACAATTAGAATGAGCCTTAAGGTCGACCACTCCGTAGATGAAAGGTAAAAGGAAATTAGGAGATCTTTTGGGCCTAACCCAGAGAGTACTCCCAGCAAAAGAGAACCCAAAAAGATAGATATCCCTATATCCACCTTTAGCCTTATGAACCCTATTATAATCCCAAAGGAAAGCAAAAGATACAGGAGCTCGTCCATTGTTTTCACCATTGTATTAATGTGTAGATATATATCTTATTGAAACTTATAAGAGTTGTCCCTTTGTTTTAGAAACAAAAAGTTAATAAACATTGATAACAATGTATTTTGGAGGTGGTGTGAATGGTGCACCAATACATTAAAGAAAAATCAAAAGAGTTCACAAAAGAGGAGAAAGAAAAAAGGTACAAATATCTCGGCAAAGAAGTGATAGACGTTGGCGATCCAGGACTAGACAGCGTACCAGAATTCTACGGAATAGCAAATGCTATATGGCATGACTGGAAAGAAGGCGAAATAACTACAAAGACAGCACTTGGAAGACTGGCGCTTCTAAAACTGCTCACGTACAAAACAAAGAACAAGAAGATTCAAGATATACCTGAAGAAGATTTAGAAGAGGTCAGAAAGTTCATAGATTATGTTATTCAGGTTATAAAGAACGAGAGCAGGAGAGAAGGCGAACCCGAGGAAGAAAGGCGTGTTGAGGAGAAAGCTTAAAATCCAGAAAGCTTAATCCAGAAAGCTCAACTCCTATTGCCCTCTCCTCCTACACCCTCACAAAATGTGATGAAGAGGGCGGTCGGGAGGGCATATTTCCCCGTTATTTCTCCCCAAAGAAGAGCTCTTGGTTCAGTCTTGGTATCACAGCCATCAAAACGGCAATTTCGTTCAGCTTGCTTCTCGTTAGAAGACCTTTGCTCAGGACGCCTATCGCACCGATTTTCTTCTTCAGCTCAAGGTCGTTCACGAGCCCTCCCATCGCAATGCCCGCCTCGACGCCTTCATTGAGGATTCTCTCAATGACTATTGGGGGATACTCGAAACCTGGGCCATGGCCGACAGTTATTATTCCATCGGGGCTCGCTATTGCACATACCTGGATATCGAGGTAGCCCGTCAGCGTTTGGGGGAATGAGTATATTCCGGCCTCTATTCCCACGCCTAGGTCGGCGCTTGTTTTCTCCAAGGCCATTTTTGCCCTGTTAATCGCTCCCTGCACTATCTCTTCCATGCCAACCGGCTGGTCTGGGACTCCGCTATCAACTTCAACTCCAAAAACATCAACGTCGCCGTAAATCTTCCGCATCACGGCCTCAACGGCCTTAACCTTCGTTGGGTTTGTTGAGCCGACCGCGATTCTCATGCCACCACCGAACCAACTTGGCAGAAAACCTTATAAAGGGCATTCCCAATTTTACCCCGATGCTCATGAGGGGGGAGTGTTTTATCCTTCGCTTTGCATTTTGCCCATGATTCCCTGGGCTATTCTGCTAACCTACACTATTCTACAAACCTCAGGAGGTTTTTGAGATGATAAAGGAGCCAGAGATGAGGGAATATAACCCACAGGCATTAGAAGAAAAAATAGAGAGGTTCTGGAAAGAAAACGACATCTACAACAAGGTGAAAAAAGCACGAGAGAATGGACCAGACTATTATTTTCTTGATGGACCACCGTATGTAAGCGGTGCCATACACTTGGGCACTGCATGGAACAAAGTAATCAAGGACATGGTAATAAGGTTCAGAACCATGCAGGGTTACAACGTTAAGAGACAGCCGGGCTTTGACATGCACGGCTTACCGATAGAGGTTAAAGTTGAGCAAGCCTTAGGATTGAAGTATAAAAAGGACATAGAAGAGAAAGTTGGGGTTGAAAGCTTCATAAAGAAGTGTAGGGAGTTTGCTTTAACCAACCTCAAAATCATGACAGAGCAGTTTAAAATGCTCGGAGTTTGGATGGACTGGGATAATCCGTACATGACAATCAAAAATGAGTATATAGAGTCAGCCTGGTTTACCTTAAAGAAGGCATGGGAAAAGGGTCTTTTGGAGAAGGACCAGAGAGTTCTTCACTGGTGTCCCAGATGTGAGACTGCTTTGGCTGAGCATGAGGTTAGAGGAGAGTACAAAATAAGAGAAGATCCGAGTATATACGTGAAGTTTCCGGTAGAAGGCAAGGAAAACGAGTACCTCCTCATCTGGACAACCACCCCATGGACCCTTCCCGCAAACCTAGCCGTCACTGTTCACCCCGAATATGAATATGCAAAAGTGAGAGTGTTCTTTAATGGAAAAGAAGAGTACTGGGTAATAGCCAAGGCATTGGTCAATAAGGTTCTTAATGAAGTCCGCGTTAAGGGTGAGATAGTGGAAGAATTAAGAGGAGAAGAGCTTGAAGGTTTAAGGTATGTGCATCCGTTTTTGGGCGAATATCCAAGACAAAAGGAATTTAGAGAGAGACATGAGTGGGCTCATCGTGTAATACTTGGAGAGCACGTAACCCTTGGTGAGGGTACTGGATTAGTCCACACAGCCCCGGGACATGGCGAAGAGGACTTCGAGATAGGAAAGCAGTACGGTCTGCCGATATACTCTCCACTTGATGACGAGGGAAGATACGTAGAAGGCAGATGGAAAAGCAAATTTGTTAAAGATGCCGACCCAGAGATAATTGAGTATCTAAAGCAGAAAGGTCTTCTTGTGAAAGCAGGCACAATAGAGCACAAGTACCCACACTGCTGGCGCTGTAAGACACCCCTAATATTCAGGGCTACGGACCAGTGGTTCCTCAAGATAAGCAAAGTTAAGGAGAAGATAATAGAGGAAAACGACAAGAACGTCACATGGTATCCAGATTGGGTAAAGATAAGGTACGATAACGGAGTCATGAACAGCGGAGACTGGTGCATCTCAAGACAAAGATACTGGGGTATTCCCCTACCAATATGGGTATGTGAGGAGTGTGGCAACGTCCATGTAGTGGGCTCCTTTGAAGAGCTTAAAGAGATGAGCAAGGAGCCAATAGAAAAAGACTTCCATGAAGTAGACCTTCATAAGCCTTGGGTTGATACGGTAGTTCTGAAGTGTCCAAAGTGTGGAGGAGACATGAAGAGGGTCAAAGACGTCCTTGATGTATGGTTTGACAGTGGAATAGCGAGCTGGGCTTCCCTAGACTACCCGAGAAGAAAAGATCTATTCGAAAGACTCTGGCCAGCGGATTTCATAGTGGAGGGAGAAGATCAGGTTACAAAGTGGTTCTACTCCCAACAAGCTGCAAGCGTTGTTGCATTTGGCACCGTTCCATACAAGAAAGTGGCAATGCACGGGTATGTATTGGACGAAAAAGGCGACAAAATGAGCAAGAGCCTTGGAAACATAATAAGGCCGGAAGAAGTGGTTCAAAAAGAAGGAAGAGATCCGTTTAGGTTTTACATGCTCTGGGCAACGACTCCTTGGGAAAACTTAAGGTTCAGCTGGAAAGGCCTTGCTCAGGTTAAGAGAATGCTCAACATCTTATGGAACGTCTACATACTGGCTTCAACCTACATGAGCTTGGACAACTTTGATCCAACAAAGCTCAATCCAAGGGAGCTTCCATTTAGGAAAGAGGACAAATGGATACTTTCAAAAGTAAACAGCCTCATAGATGCTGTAGAAGAGGGAATGGAGGCATTTTACCTTACAAGAGCAACGAGGGCAATAGAGTACTTTGTAATGGAAGATCTAAGCAGATGGTATGTAAGACTTATAAGAAAAAGACTCTGGGTTGAGAAGGATGACCCAGATAAGCTCGCCGCTTACTGGACGCTATGGAAGGTATTTGACGTTCTGCTTAGATTAATGGCGCCCTTTACGCCCTATATCACCGAAGAGATCTACCAAAATCTCATAAGACCATTCAGCGGAAAGGAGAGCGTCCACCTCGAAGACTGGCCCAAGAAAGACGAGGCATGGATAGATAAAGAGCTCGAGAAGGAAATGGAGATAGTGAGGAGAATAGTAGAGGCCGGTTCTGCGGCAAGACAGAGAGCAAAGATAAAGCTCCGTTACCCAGTTAGACAGATACTCATAGAGACCGAGGATGAAATGACAAAGAAAGCCGTTGAGAAACTTAACCGCCTTCTCAGAGACCAATTAAATGCGAAGGAAGTAAAGATTGCCCGGGTTGAGAGAGAAATAAGGATAAAACCCAACTTTGCCAAGCTTGGGCCGCACTTCAAGGGAGATGCAAAGCTAATTGCAAAGTGGATTGAGGAGCAGAACGACAGGGAGCTTTACGAGAAACTTATGCAAGGAAAGCTCAAGGTGGAGATAGAGGGCAAGGAGTTTACAATCGAGAGGGAGCACATACTGGTGGAGGAAGAACTTCCGGACTTCCTTGTTGGAGAGGAATTTGACCACGGCAAGGTCTTTGTTGACAAAACACTTACAAGGGAACTCATGATGGAGGGACTTGCAAGGGAATTCGTCAGAAGGATACAGGAGATGAGAAAGCATCTCGACTTGGACGTCAATGACAGAATACTGGTCTACATTGAGACAACCGAGGAAAACAGAGAGCTTCTCAAAGAGATGCTTGATTATATAAAGGGAGAAACAAGAGCTGTTGAAGTTAAGTTTGAAGAACCAAAGGGCTACGTAGTTGAGTGGCCAGAAGTGGAGGCAAAGATAGGGATTGAGAAAGTTTGATCTACATTTCTTTTTTGATTTTCCCAACTATGAAAATGGCCTCCCGTTTGTGTATCTCTTACATTTCATGGTCACTATCTGACCGGTTAGTTATAGAAAACAAGGCAAAGTAAAAAGAGCGAAAAACAAATACAAAAGTTCATTTCTTCAGAATTTTTACCTTCAGCCCGTATTCTTTGAACATTTCAAAATCGCTATCGCAGTTGAAGCTATTAAAAGATCCTTCAGTGGTAGCCGTTTTCCCTTTTTCTTCATGTCCCTGAAAATTGCACCGGCCACTTTAGCAGAGTTCCTGTCAAAATCCACATAGGGCATCATCTCAAGCATAAGCTCTTCCCGTTCTTTCAGGTGACCACACTGAAGCTCAAAAAGAGCAATCACTGGCAAATAATATTCTTTGTCTCCCTCTTTGTAAAGCTCCTCAAGTACCTTTCTGTTTCCACCAAAGAGCTCGATTACCACGCTGGTGTCCAAGAGTTTAGCCATTCCTCGATCTCCTTCAGCTCCCCTTTTAAGCTCTTCAACTTCTTGGGGGTTCTCGTTCCAAAGGCAATCATCAGGACAAGGCAGGAATCGTCAGTTTTAACTCTTTTTCGCTCATGGAATCCTTAAAGAAGAAGCAAGGAAATAAATTCCCAGCTAAGCCGCTTGCCAAACTCATCCTCAAGGATTAAGGCAGTGGCATCCTCTCCACCTCTATTCTATCCCATGTTGGATATTCCTCGACTATGTAGAACTTCACATTCCCTTCTATTGCGTCAACAAGCTCCTCTGCGACTTCTATGGGCATTTCAATTCTTTTCTTTTCCACATTTATGTAGAGCCATTCTTCCGGAACTTCCGCTTCATTTACAAGTAAACTATAGAGCTCCATTAAGTCCTCATATTCTGCAATTCCGAATCTTAAGGTTCCTTCTTCGGTTATTTCCATGTATGGTTTAGCAACGTTCTTTGCCATCCTCTTGAGTCTGTTTCTCAGCTGTACAGCGTCTTTCAGCTTGGCTGTGCACAGGTGGTAATTCAAGGATGTGTTTTCTTCTCCCCACTCAAGAATCTTCAGGCCTAGCTCAAGGCTCCCAGCTATTGCTGAACTCTCGTTGCTCACCGTTTTGAAACCCCTGGATAGGAGGGCATCTAAATTGGTCTCACTAAACTCAAGTTCATTTATGTTGAGGAACTTTGCCCCATAGGAATCCAAAAATTCAGCGAACCACTTGATCCTTTCTTCCTCTCCGGGAACGCTTGGCACTTCTCCACCTACATCCCAGTCAAAATCAAAAGCCCCTTTTATGTTCTCAAGCTCTTTTTGGAGAAGCTTTGAGTTTGGATTAAAAATATCTGGGTGGAAGCGTATTTCATCTAAACCCACTGAATAAAGCTTTTCAAGGTTCTCCTTTGTAGCCAAAACTCCGGTAGTGTAAAGATGGATGTGGAACTTCTCGCCGAGGTTCTCTTTTAGGACTTTTATATACTCCACGGTCCTCTCTATCCTCGAGAGCGGGTCTCCACCAGTAACTCCTGCACCCAATGCATCTTGGAGTTTAGCCTCCTCTATTATGTCATTAAGGTTTTTTATGGGCCTTTCGTTTGCATAGCTGACGTCTTCCCTTCTCCAAGGGCTTAGGGGACAGTAAAAACAATCTCTAGGGCATGCTCCGGTTGTAAAGAGCACTAGCTTTGCACCCTGAACACACAGTTTGCATCCCTTTGGAAGCTCTCCAACTGTATATGAGTAATACTTGGTTTTTCTCATGGTTCTTCCCTTATGAGAATTCTTTAAAACCTTTGCTACGCAATGTCTACCTGTTCGTGTGTTGTTAATCCCCTCTTATGTTTAAGGAGCAGTTCATAAAAGAATTCCTTCATCTCTGGGCTCATATTGTCGTCTAAAAGCAAATCGGCTTTTCCATTATAGCTTTTCTCTGCCTCTCTAATAAGGGCGTGGAGGCCTGGCAAAAGGTGATTTATCAATGCCCTCACAAGTTCCGGATAAGCATCTTCATCGACCACTTCATCACTCTCTAAGCCTAGGTAAATCACATACCCTCTCATCTGAACTGCCAGCACGAACTCATTGTCCGTGATTTCAATAAAAGAAAAGTTGTAGCCCTTTGAGTTTGTTTTTGCTATCATAACCCCCTTTACAGAGAACGTTACCACTTCATCATCAATCTCAAAGAGCAAATCCTTTGCAAGGTCTCTCTGAGCTATTGCATAGAGATTTATCATTCAATCACCTCCACAATCTCGCCGTTTCCTGGAGGTAAAATCTGCATTAAATCATCAAGCTCCACTTTATGCCCCCATTTTTCGAGTATCTTTGCTATCTTTTTAGCGAGTTCACTCTTTTTCGTTCTCCCAGGGCGAATGATGATATACCTATTCGTATGAGCTTTTAGAGCATCTACCGGCCCGCACATTGGGAGCCTTTCCCCTTCATATTCCACTATTCCAACGGCAAGCTTCAAAGGTAATCCATGCATCCAATTCCTCTTTCCATAAACCATGAACGCTCCTTTGCCGAGATACTCTCCGCTTGGAGCTTTTTTTGTCACTTGGCTTGGATCTGCCCAATAGGCATCGCCAGAGTATATTCCATCTTTCCATGCTCGTGACATTGAAACAGCAAACTGACAGGCTTCGAGTATCGTTTTTTCTCCAGCTTTCTTGCCATCTTTTATTACTACATGAGGAGCTCCATAGATATCCGCGTGGCAGTAAAGGTCGTTCCCGGTCATATGCCTCTTTACGAGTATTTCGTTTGTGGTAGCATCTTTTCCCCCTATTACCAGAAGTCCCTCGCTGCTTATGAACCATCTAAACTTTTCAAACCACTTCTTCTTTCTTTTTTCAAGCTTCCTCACGTTAAGCTCTTTTTTCTCCTCCTCTTCTATGAGCTTTTCTATTTCCTGGATTTTCTTTAATGTGTCCTCATAAGCTTTCCTTGCTCCCTCAAGCTTATGTTTGGCTTTTTTGGCCTTTTCGTAGTAAATCTCGGCGTTTTCACCTATGCTCTTGTTGAGGTACAGTTTAACTTTTTTGCCTTCCAGCTCAATTGTCACCGCTTTTTCTTTTGGATCCACGTTTCTTATCATCCGGGCTATTTTATTGCCTAATTTTTTGCCTTCCTCTATTCTTTTCTTGAATTCTTCCCATCCAAGGTTCTCAACAGCCCTTGAAAGCTCCCTAAGGAGATTTTCCACAAATGTGAAGTTAGCGTAGATTAGGTCACCAATTTCTTGATTTTCTTGCATTTGTTTTTCGAAGCCTTTTATCATTTCTTCCTGTTTTTTAAGAGTAATTTCCAGCCCTCTCTTCTTATCCTGAAGCTTCTTGGTTCTCTCAATTTTTGCACTCTCGATGAGAATTCTTCCAAAATATTCATCCAAGGCTTCGCTAAAAGTTTCGAAGAACTTTTTTTCATAACCTTCATACCATTTGAGCTCAATGGGAAGAACGTCTATGGGCATCTCACTTTTATACACTATGTTTGGTTTTTTTGGGGAGTTAAAGACTTCCTTCATTCTGTCAAATATATTCCGGAGTTCCTCTTCGCTCAGCTCATTGGCTTTTTTTGTTTTTTCTATTCCAGCTCTTAGGAGAATTTCCTCTGCATATAACCCACCCATATTGAGGTTTCTCGCTAGAGCCCTAACTATCTCGAGTTCTTGAGAAGAAATGAGTTCTTTAAATCTCTCCCAGGAAATATCAATGGGATTTTCTCTCGCCGGAGGAAGTTTGTATTCGTGTTTGGGCTTTATTACCCTGTCTTTGAACTCTTCATACCTCATTGCAGAGATTATAATGTTGTCTTTATCAATGAGGATAATGTTGCCCTTCCTAAAAAGTTCAGCTATTAGCGTGTATTCCCCTATTTTGAGCTTTACTATTCTATCAAAGTCGTGCTGTTCTAAGCTTTCAAGCCTCAAACCGCTCAGGTATTTTCTAAGCAACATTGTGAAGGAAGATGGCTGTTGAGGGGCTTCCTTTATGTATGTGGTGAGATGAATCCTCTTTCCCGCTTCAATAATTAGATCTTTTCTTCCTTCTCCAGTTACGTGAAGTTTTATCCTAATTTGATCCCCATCATGGTATATTTTGTCCACTCTAGCACCTTCTAGAGACTTCAGCTCTTCCACTATGTACTTAATGTCGACGCTGCTCATTTCTTGCTTCATGTTTCTCACCTAAAAATGCTTATCCTGACAGTTTTTAAATTATTATATTGGGGTTAGGTTTTCTTTAAAAGCTTTTGTGATTAGAAGTGGGACATATGAGAGCATCACGACAGACAGACCCCGCTCAATCATTTTCTGTTTTCAAGGGCTCTTTAAAATTTCATTCAGCAATGAAAAAGCGATGGAGAATTTAGTTAAGACTATTTCATTATTATAAACCATTTTTAGGCTATAAAAGGTATGTCCATTCCGAAATCGTTAAATACTCAAAAGTTAATAAAGTTCTACAGAATTACAGCGTAGAGGTGGTATTTTATGGCCAGAGGATATTTTACATTCGTGCTACACACCCATATTCCCTATGTAAGGAAGCATGGTAAATGGCCTTTTGGTGAGGAGTGGGTCTTTGAGGCTATCTCCGAGACTTACATACCCCTTTTGATGGAGTTTGAAAGACTCAAGAAAAAAGGAGTAAAATTTCAGCTGGTAATGGGAATTACCCCAATATTAGCCGAACAGCTTGCAGATGACTACATAAAGAAGGGATTTGAGGAATACATGAAGAGGAAGCTCAAGGCCATGCACAAGGACTTGGAGAAATATGAGGATGAGAAGCTCAAGCGTGCGATCTCTTATATGCTTGAGTACTTCACCGGAATTTATGAGTACTGGAAAGACATAAACGGCGACATATTGGGAGTTCTTAAACGGCTCCAGGATGAGGGTTACATAGAGATAATAACATCCGGCGCAACCCATGGGTACCTGCCTCTTTTGGAGAGGGACGAGGCAATTGAAGGGCAGATTGTTAATGGGATCCTTACCTATGAAAAACATTTTGGAAGGAGACCAAAAGGAATATGGCTCCCGGAGTGTGCCTACAGACCGGAGGGGCTTTGGCAAAGCCCAAGTAGTGGAGAAATTGTGTGGAGAAAAGGAATTGAGAAGTTTCTGGAGAAGCATGAGCTGGAGTTTTTCTTTGTCGAAAGCCATTTGATAGATGAGGGCCCGGCAAGCTTTGGCTATGGAAAGATCCTCCCCGCGAAAACTAAGAAGTCCACACTAAGGCCCTACTTCATAAAGGGAACGGACATAGCCGTATTCGCTAGGAATAGGGAGACAGGTCTTCAAGTATGGAGTGCGGACATAGGCTATCCTGGAGATTTCTGGTATAGAGAATTCCACAAAAAAGCAGAGGAAAGCGGCGGCCAATACTGGAGGGTTACATCCAAGGCCGTTGGCCTAGGGGAAAAAGAGCCGTACATTCCTGAGAAGGCTTTAGAAAGAGTAGAAGAGCATGCAAGAGATTTTGTAAGTCTAGTTAAATCCCTTTTAGAGGAATATGAGAGAGAACACGGGGAAAAGGGAATAGTTGTAGCACCTTACGACACGGAACTCTTCGGCCACTGGTGGTTTGAGGGTGTCAAATGGCTTGGAAGAGTGCTGGAGCTAATGGCAGAAGAAAACATAGAGACTACAACAATCTCGAGGTTCTTAGAGAATTATCAGGGAGAAAGATATGAGATAGAACTCCCAGAGGGATCATGGGGGATGTACGGGACTCATTATACTTGGTGGAATCCAGAAGTAGAGTGGATGTGGGAGCACATACATCTTGCAGAGAGAAGAATGGTTGCTCTTGCAAGCAAATATATGCACGAAGATGAATTTGGAGATAAGGTTTTAGAGCAACTTGGAAGGGAGCTACTCCTCATTGAAAGCAGTGACTGGCCATTCCTTGTTACAACCGGCCAGGCAAAGGAGTACGGGAAGAAAAGGCTTCTTAAGCACGCAAACTACTTCCATCGCTTAGCAAATGCTCTAGAGGAGTACTTCAAGAGTGGTGAATTCAAGGAAATAGAATTCTTGAAAGAAGTGGAAGAAATGGATAATCCATTCCCCACCATAAACGTCAATGTTTATGTGAGTGAAGAGCCCCCAAGTGTCCCCGAGTATATTGAACCACCCGAGGTTCCAGCAGAAGCGGAAGAGAGAGGAGAAAGCATAAGTGTTGCAAGTGCTCAGAACTTAGAGGAGAGGTGGGAAACCAGCAAGGCCAACCGACAGCTTGAGCTTGAGGAAACAATGAGAGAGGAGAAGGAATTTGAGGAGAAGCTTTTGGCCATAAAAGGTATAGGGCCAAAAACGGTTGAAAAACTGAAGAAAGCCGGAATTAGGAGCGTTGAAGATCTTAAAAATGCCGATTTGATAAAACTGGCAAAAGAAACAAGAATTCCAAAGAAGAGACTTGAAAAAGCTTTGAGATATCTTTGATTAGAAAAGTTTATCTTCTTTTCTGCCCTATTATATTTGGTGGAACTCAATGAGAAAAATTGAAGCTGTTGTTAGGGAAGAAGACTTCGATAGAGTTCAAAAAGCTTTGAAGCAAATAGGAATAGTTCCTATGACTATCTATCCCGTCAAAGGCAGAGGTGTGCAGGGTGGGGTTCCTCCTTATGAATTTATGCCAAAAATGAAGATTGAGATCGTTGTTAAGGACGAGGATGTTGAAAAGGTTGTCAATATAATACTCCAGAACGCAAGACGAGGCATCCCTGGGGATGGCAAAATATTCATTCTACCAGTTTATGAAGCAATAAGGATAAGAACGGGAGAAAAAGGAAACGAAGCCTTATACTAATATCTCAAAGGAATGCGTGCCTGTGCTTGTAGAGCTCATAAGCCGCATAGCTCAATAAGACAACTTCAAAAGCTCCGAGGGTGATTGTTAATATAAGAAGTGCCCTAACAAAGGTTAATGACTTTGCCATGCTTTCAGCTATCTCTTGGAGCATCGCTGGATTGGTAATCATATGTATACTGTTCCCAATTGCCAAGATGCCAGTGATAATTGGCAGAGGAATGAGAATGAATGCTGACATCAGGGCAAGATATCTTCTCCTTTTAAGAGTCCAAAGGGAGAGAAGCACCGGAATTAAAAGAAAAAATGCTGCCATCTTAAAACTTGGCGATAGCACTCCACAAAGTATGAAAAAGAACATCATCCCGAGAGCATAAGTCCTGTATCCTTTAAGAACCTCTTTTGTCCTGTCCGTGAAGTCATACTTCGCCATCCTTGAAAATTTAAGAACCTCATCAACGCTTTGCATGTAGGCTTTTTTTC
>Ga0190308_1000354_pt1 | contig 15101 bp, 19 predicted proteins | sample 48700756_MG_FD_165050 | JGI IMG/M metagenome (GOLD analysis project Ga0190308, IMG submission 165050) | Hydrothermal vent sediment bacterial communities from Southern Trench, Guaymas Basin, Mexico - 4870-07-5-6_MG | ecosystem: Environmental > Aquatic > Marine > Hydrothermal vents > Sediment ...
TTCCTTGTTTCCCCAACTTCTTTATCAACCAAATTCAAAGGCTTTACCTTTTTATCGCAGCATATGGCTTTATGGGGCTCATCAAAGGAAAATGAGTTCATCCAATGATATCTCCTTGCGTACTGAGTACTTTCATTCATTCCCTGCTGGATAACGGCCCAATTCCCTTTTTCATCCACTATGAAGGTATGATGGTACAAATCAAAACTGTCCTGAAGGCAGGAAGAATCTACCTTTGCAACCAACCTACTTATCCTTTTAAGCTTTTCCGTTCTTTCATAGGAAAAACCAAATTCCTCAGCCACTTTTTCCAACTCTGAAGGAACCTTTCTAGAGGTTTTTCCCTTACCTCCCAAAACAGCAATTCCGTAATCTTCCAAGCTAGCCTCTTTCAGGGCTCCGCATACCGTGGTTGTTAAGCCTGAAGAATGCCAATCAAATCCCAAAACGCAGCCGAAGGACTGGAAGAAATAAGGGTCGCTCAACCTTTCCAAAAATTCCTTTTTTCCGTACTCCATTATAATTGCTTTGGAAATCTCCCTTGCAAGGAGCTTCATCCTTTTAAACAGCCAGGCAGGGCACTTTCCGTAATGTAAGGGTAGCTCTGCTATGCCGGCAATCATAAAAATAACTTTTTATTCTATTTTTATAACAATGACATAGGAGCCGCACCTATGTTTACATGTAGAGGAATGGCATGTTTTACTATAACTGTTCTTACACACTCCGCCAGTTTGTCCAAGGCAATTCAATTCTTCACATGAAGCCGATTGTGAACTTCCATATGGTTGAGCTATTATAAAGGAAGGGTATTTACAGTATTCGTTAAGATAGCTCTCACCCATACCTCCGTGAGCATAGATTACGGTGTATCCATCCGGTATAGAAATGCTACAGTTTACACTCAGAGTTTCTCCTAAGCTAGCACTATCGTAATCGCTTTTACTTGCGGTCCATACCTTAATTTTTCCTTCAAAACTAACCTCGCTCCCATTCACATAAATCTTTTGAGCATTAATTGTTCCTGGCCCTTTATTTCCTCCTGCAGGATTGCCTACAACTATTCCTCCAGTTACATTTAAATCTCCGGCTATCGTGCCTCCAGTTTTATGTAATGATAGAGGATCGCTTTCTGAAGTTATCCCAATATCGTCCTTCTCACAAACAACGCTTCCATCAGAATTAATTTGTCTTATGGAATAACCCGGCGCACAGGCCTTTGGAGGATAATTATCGGCAGAAATTTTTCCCTGAATTTTGACACTGCCGTTAACTTCCAAAGTTTCTTTTGGATTTTCTGTTCCTATTCCGACTTTTCCTGAGGTTGAGTTTATAAACAAGGCATTGGGAAATTTCCAGTAACAGTTTGTGTTGTTAGAGCAGTTAAAGGTTCCCGGTCCGATTTCTCCTGGATAATGGCCGGGATTTGGATATTGCAAACCTTCTGGAGAGGTTAGATAGGCTGCAAAGACTTGGTAGGCTATGGTTAGGGTGAAGGTTAGGAGGATTGTCAGGGTGAATTTTCTTAGGGTCATAATAGTTTTATGTTCTTTAAATATTTAAAAAACAAAAAACTACTCTAAATGCCTAGCAATTTCATATGCAAACTCTTTAGCTGCATGAGGGCCGTTAGCAGTTATAATGTTCCCGGCCACCTCAACATCCTTTCCCGTATAATTAACTCCCTGCTCATCAAAAATTTTTAGGGTTTCATCGCTCTTCCAAACGGTAGCATTTTTACCCTTTAAAATTCCTGCATTTGCTAGGATGGCTGGGGCTATGCAAATAGCCCCTACTACCTTTCCCTTTTCAAATGCCTCCTTAGCAATTCTCAAGGCTTTCTCATTATCGAAATAAACGGTAGCTCCGGAACCTCCGGAAAAGACGATTGCATCGTAATAAGCTACATTTACATCGTCTAAGGTTATCTCTGCCTCAGCTATCCCTCCGAGCATTCCCTTTATTTTGCCGGTCTTTAAGGAGGCTGTCGTTACTTCCGCTCCTGATCTTAAAAAAATCTCCTTTGGTTGGAAGTACTCTTCATCCCTAAAATTCTCGGGAGCAATTATCATTAGTATCTTCTTTCCCTCAAGATTAAAACTCCTTTCCTCTCCCAGAACCATAATAATATAACCCGCCAAAATAAATAAAATTATTAAAATTCCGAGCCAGCTAATTTGATTCAAGCTTAATCTCATAATCCCCAGGTAGCTTATGCACAGCCCTCCTAAAAGCCTCCTTTATATAATCGGAATTTTTTTCAAAAAAATGGAGTTCGAAAAGGATAGTGCCTCTCCTTACCTGAGCTGCATTGCCGCAAGGTCTTCCAAAAGGCTTCCTCATTCCCTGAAAATATCTATCAGCTTGGGCAACTGCTGCCTGCTTATGCTCCCTAAGCACATGGAAGGGATAAACCCTTAACCTCAAAAAATAGTTCTTTCCAATTACCTTATCTAAGTAATTAACTATTGCAACCCTCGCAGCCTCTAAGGCAATATCCCTAACCTGAATAGCGGATTTTGAGATGATGTAGGCTATCGCATCATAATTAAGAGTTTTGTCACCTACCTCAAACCTTCTTATTCTTACCGGAGGTGCTCCTTTGACATAGGATAGCTTAGGATTTTTCCTGCTCTGTCTTGTCCAGGGTCTTTCCAGTTTTCTGTAACATCTACCAGGTCTTGCCTTTGCCATAATTTTGGTTGGTAAAAATTTTATTTAAATCTTTTCATCCCATATTTCTCCAAATAATCCTCAATCCTCTTTAATTCCGATTCAGAAATTTTTCCTTCCTCTGCCAGATAGGTTTTAATTTCAAATATGTCAACAATTGGTTTGACGGGAATCCCTGTTCTTTGTTCAAATTGCTTTACTCCAACTTCCTTTCTATCAACCGCAATGACCAAACCAACAAATTTAAGATTGTCTGCAATACTTTTTAACAAATCAATGGCTTCATATTTTGTATGGCCTGTTGTAAGCACATCATCCACCATCAGAATTCTATCGCCATCCTCAATCTTACCAACAATCCGGCTTTTTTGTTCGGTTGCCTCTCCGTAACTCTTCGGTTCTTTTCTATTGAATGAATAACCCTTATTTATCTTAAAATGCTCGTACAAGTTAATTGCTGTGGCTACCGAAATGGGAATTCCTTTGTATGCCGGACCAAAGATAACATCATAATTCTCCTCCCGAAAATTATCAACTATTGTACTTGCATAAAAATATCCTAACTTTGCTATGCTTTCACCGTCATCAAATACCCCGGTATTTATAAAATACGGAGAGATTCTTCCGCTTTTCAATTTAAATTCCCCGATTTTCAAGGCTCCCTTTCTCAATAAAAAATCGATAAACTCCCTTTTGTATTCTTTCATTCTAAATCTTGAACCTTCCCCTCCTCCAGAACTTTCTGCTAACCCTTATCCTTCTGGTTCTTGCCCTCTTCAAACCGAATTTTTTAATATCGCACCATCTCGGAGCGGGTTTTCTCCTTAAAGCAATAAGCTTTAACTTTTCCCAGGAGCTCTTTATACTCCCCATAAAAAAAAATATTAAAATTTTTATTATGATAAACGAGGAGGAGATAAAAAAGGTCTCCGAATTGGCAAGGATTAAGCTGAGTAAGGAAGAGGCAAAGGAATTTGCAAAGGATTTGCAAGAGATATTTGAAAATTTCGAGAAGATTGATGAGGTCGATACAGCCAACATAGAAATAATGCTTCATCCTATAGAAATAAAAAATATTTTTAGGGAAGACGAGCCTGTTGAATCTGAAGAGGAGAAGGATTTGCTAAGCAATACAATAAACAAGGAAAAGGGTTTTTTCAAAGGACCTAAAATATTATAAAGGTAAACTAAATTTATGCAGGACATATTTAGCTATTTAGCAGAAAAATGCTACCCCGCTTTTGGAAGATATGCCAAAAAAATAGCTCCGTATTTTTCTCAGCTCGACCCTTTGTTGAAAAAGGCTGAGATAAAATGCACGGTAGAGGAATATTTATCCATAGCAATATTTATATGCATTCTGGATTTTATAATAGAAATTCCGATTCTAATTTTTATATTCTCTGCATTTTTTCCGATAGCTTTGGCAATAATTTTGGGTATTTTATCTTCGGCAATTTTAACTGCAGCAATCTTCTTTCTCTTTATAGCGTATCCGACAACGATAATTAGTAATAAATCCTACAAGATAGAGACGGGATTGCATTATTCAATAGCATATATGGCGGCTGTAGCAGCCTCAGACGCTCCTCCCTCTCTAATCTTCAAAACAATTTCGGAAATGAAGGATTATCCTGAGCTGGCAAATGAAATGAAGAAGTTGGTAAGGGATATAGATGCTTTTGGGATGGATTTGCTATCAGCTTTAAAAAGAGAGGCTGAAAGGACTCCTTCCAAAAAATTAAGGGAACTTTTGCTCAGCATGGAAACTGTTGTGAGAAGTGGCGGAAGCTTGGCCGAATTTTTAAGGGCAAAGGCAAGGGATGCAACCTTAGAGTATAAAAGAAGGATTAGGGAATTTTCTGCCAATCTTTCAATGCTTTCGGAAATTTACATAACCGCTGTGATAGTAGGTCCTATTTTCTTTACAGTACTAAGCTCGGTAATGGTTGGTATAGGAGGGGTAGGGTTTAGTGTAGTAATCCTTCAGTTCATCCTGATGTTCGTTATAATCCCTGCAATCTCGATACTTCTGGCATATTATATTCATGTCACAACACCATGAAAAAGGAGATTTTGATAAAGTTGGGCTTGATTTCCTTGGCAATACTTATAGTTGGTATTATAATATCTCTCGTTTTGTCTTCAACCACAATATTTTTCAACTCAATACTCATTTCCATTTTATCCTTTGTAATACCCGTTGTTATACTAAAATATAAAGAATTTCTGACAATCAAGGAGTACGAACGCTATTTCCCGGTATTTTTGTCAGACATTGCGGAAGCTAAAAGGTCCGGGCTTTCTTTCTCATTTGCCATAATGTCGTGCAAGGGAAATTACGGAGCTTTTACCAAGGAAGTCAGAAAGATGCAAAAGCAGCTGAGCTGGGGGGTTAGTGTAGAGGAAGCATTTGCACAACTGAGGGAAAGGGTTAAGGAGAGCTCTATTCTACCAAGGGCGATTTCTATAATTACTGAGTGTTATAGAACCGGCGGCGACATAGAAAAAATTTTATCTTCGGTTATAGAAAATGTTTTGGCTACTTTGGAAGCTCAAGCTTATAAAAAAAGTGTAGTTCACATGCATTTATTGGTAATGTACGGAGTATTCTTTATGTTTCTATTCCTCAGCGTTGCGATTGTAAAGTTCATGCTACCTTTTTTCTCCGGCTTTTCAGGGTTTACTTTTTCAATTGGAGAAACCGGTCCAACAAAAAAAAATCTATCGCCTTGTGCTTCGGCTGAAGACGCTTTATCATTGAGCATTTGCGGTTTTTACAATGTTGTTGCAGAGATGTTCAACTTTGGGGAGCCAAACACAATGGAAGCATATTATAAATCGCTATACACCCTTAGTTTGTTGGTAGTTGGAGCTTGCTCAGGAATTATAGCAGGCCAAATCTCAACCTCTAACTGGAGCGATAGCGCAAAGCACGCCCTCATATTGGTGCTTATAGCCCTTATATCAATCTCTATTTTAAACGCTTTGGGAATCTTCTGATTATGGATAGAAAAGGACAGATAAACTGGGATTTCTTTGTTAGTATATTTCTATTTTTTACCTTCTTTCTCTACATCTTTTTTTCAATAAATGCAAATGTCGGTGTATTTAAAGAAGAGATCGTAAAGGAAAGGGAAAGGCTGGAACTTCAGAATTTTATCGAAAAGTATCTGCTGCTGGAAGTTGTAGATAGTCCATACTCCATAACTCACTCAAAGCTTGTTTGCAATTTCAGTGCTCCTTCCATAGAAATAAAATATCTTAATAACTCGCCGGTATTTAATTGCAGTAAAAAAAACTTTTCAAAAGTCTCGGATTACAGATACGGAAGAATGGGTAATAATATTGTCTCTATAAAAATTTATGAGTAGAAAGGGATTCATCAGGGTTGTAGAGCTGATTATATTTGTGTCCCTGCTATTCGGATTTCTGATTCCCAATTTTAGAAATGTAGGGACCAAGGAAAGCTCAAATGTTTACCTATCGCCTTTATGTTACAGCATATTATACTCTTTAGATAAGAGTAAAAAAATAGAAGGATTTTTCGGAGAGTATTTTTATAAAGGCTCTAACCCCAATTGGCAGAACAGTTCCGAATTAAAGGAAATTTTGGATAGGATGACGGGACATTTAAGGGAGTACGAAATTGGAATAGACGGGATAGCAAAAAATAAGCTAAAAATAGCCTGTTTGAATTGCTCGGCCAAGCAAAAAAAATTCTTAAGAAGGTACATAGGTACTCCCTCCTTCCCAATAAATGAGTTCGGTATATTTAATTACCAAATGGCTGAGGTTAAAAATTGGAGCGACAGCGATGTAATAATCCTGATTGAAAAAAATCTGAGTAAGTATAAAGATAAAATAAGCTCTTTTCTGAGTAAGGGAAAGGGATTGGTGATATTAAATAACTTCACCTCTTTAGATTCATATTCGGAAACACTGCTTAATATTACCCAACACAGCAGCACAGCCTTTAGTTCAAAATTTTTATTTAAAGAGAAAGGGATAGGATATAGCGTTGGCAAAAGGTTCGTACATACCTGGATTAGGGTATATAAAGGAAAATTCTATCTTCACGGAAATCAGCATAGTTTGGATGTCATAAATACCAGCTGGATTAATATTTCCGAATGCAATCCTTCTTTGCTAAAACAGGAAGATACCTGTACCACTTCGGATAATTTTTCTGCAATCCTGGTAAATAAAGTGGACCCTTTGACGATAGGGGAGCATCCAAACTGGGCTGACCTTTCTTTTAAAAAGAATTCTTCGGATTTTTTAAGGTATGAGTTTATTGCAAATTTGACGGCAAAAGTAAAGAGTCCCTATTGTATTGTAAAGGATGGCAACAATTACTGCCTTGCAATTGCAAGAACTTTGGAAAACAACTCAAAGGTTTTCTGGATGCCGAACATATTAGAGAAGGATAAGGTAGATCTCCTCTCTTTATTTAAGGCTGGCTTGATTTGGAGTTCAGAAAGAAAATATTTTGTATTTGACAAAAAAATTCCGGATAATTATATCTCATGCTCCTATCTAACCAGAATAGAGGGCTTTCCGATTGCAATATATTTATATCTTTGGAGCTTAGTGTAAAATATGGAAGAAGAAGGTAAAATCAGATTGCCTAAGGGAAATGAGGTTATCGGAATTGTTGAGGAAAAATTGGGTGGAGCAAGGTTTAGGGTTGTATGCCAGGATGATTTGGTAAGATTGTGCAGGGTTCCGGGAAGGTTGAAAAGGAGTATGTGGATAGATTTAAATAATGTGGTTATTGTTGAGCCTTGGGAATTGCAGCCAAAGGAAAGGGGGGATATTGTATACAAATACTCCCAACCTGAAATAGAGATTTTAAGAAAAAAGGGGATAATTAAATTTTAGGAGTATGAAAAGGCTTATCTTCTTATCCATCCTGGTTTTCGGGATAATCCTTCTTTCCGGGTGTACTTACTTGCCATTTTTTCCGGGAGAAAATGAGAAAAAGCCGAACTTATTGCCCGTAATTAACGCACATTCCGACCTGCAAGAAGTCTATTCTAATGATACCATCTGGGTTTATGTTGACATAAAAAATCCAAATCCCACAACTCCGGGAGCAGAAGAAGAGTATACTTACAATATAAATTGCACTTTAAAATCGGCTGGCTTGTTTGAGGTAATGGAAGCAAAAGGAGGAGCCACAACCCTAAAACCAACCCAAGCAACAACCTATCAGTATCTTTTAAAGGCCCCTATAGTTTCAGTAAGAACTCCGACCAAGGTTATATTTGAAGTTTCCTTTGAAAAAACCTCGCACTTCTATTTTTCGGCTTTGTTTATCGATGAAAATTATAAAAAAGAGTTGGAAATTGCTGGCAAAAAAATTCCGAAAGGCCAAAGATACTTCAGCTTTTCCGACAATTTAATAAACCTGAACCTAGAGCTTAACAAGGATTATTATCTTGCTGGGAAGGATAGGGTTTACGGCAATATAAAGTACAGCTCGGGCTTTGAAGAGATTGAGGTGGAAAGCTTAAGAATTTGGTACTTTGACAAAACCGGAAAAAAGCACAAAGTTGAGGTGATGGATTGCGACAGGATTACAAAGACCTGCTCTTTCTCTCTCCCTTCCGAAGAAGTAAGCCAATCATTTGAGAAAAAGTATGAAATTGAGGTAAGATACAAGGTTAAAAAAACAGTTTCCTTAGATTTCGAAATTTTGGAGGAAAGGATAGAAAAGCCGCCTGAAGAGGTTCCGGAGGAAGCTCCGGAAGAAGAGGTTCCGAACTTGACTGTTCCTTCTCCCGATGAATTTTATATTATAGAGCTCAGCAAATCCTCCTTGGAGAAAAAAAGGATAAATATTTCCCTGTGGGATGTTGCAACTTCTAAAGAAAATGTAAATTATTGGACATCTTCAGGCTATTCAAAGAATTATAGCTATGTCGCTGCCTATGTTGAAATCTTCTGGGTCAGTGAAAAAGTTGGAGACTTCAAGTTCAAGGGATATTACAGACGGGAGCTTTCTTCTGAAAACTGGCTTCAGGCTACCTGGTACAATTATCAAACTTATTTGCAGTACCCTGAAGAAAGGAATCTTCTGGAAGTTCACATTTCTCCCGTGCAAGAAAAATACTATTGCATGAATGAAAAACCTCTGAGAGGACTATGGATAGATAAAGGCATATGCATTCACTATTCACCTGAGTAGAAATCTGAGCGCCCGGGGGAGGATTTCCATATAAGCTTCAGAAAGTTCAAAGAAGGGGGTTTGGAAAAGGGCTTCGCCCCTCCCAAGGTGCAGGAAGAAATTTCCTCCTGGTGAGGTAGGGTAATCAAAGGGTAAGGCAAAAATCTTGGCTTGCCTGCTTTTAGCAGGCGTGATATAAAATCTTGCCTTACCCTTTGTAGGGGCTTGTGCGGCGCCCTTATTGGTTGCAGGAGGTGCAGGAACCCGCTGGTGGTTCCGCCTCGAACCTCCGACACCGCGGTTAACAGCCGCGCGCTCTACCTACTGAGCTACCCGGGCAACAAAAAATATTTAGGATTTAAATTTTTAATTTTAGAAAATTTATGGAGGTTTGGGTTGTAGGACATAAAGCTCCTGATACAGATTCTATATGCTCAGCCATAGCCTATGCGGAATTCTGCAACCTTCTGAAAAAGTATGAAGCTATTCCCAGAAGGGCTGGAGAGATAAATAAGGAAACAAAATTCGTCCTGGAAAAATTCGGATTTGAAGTTCCGGAATTGCTCGAAGATTGCTCCGGAAAAAATTTAATCTTGGTTGACCATAACGAATTTTCCCAGGCGATAAACGGAATAGAAAAGGCTAATATTTTGGGCATTATTGATCACCATAAATTCAACTTTTCCTATCCGAAACCGATTTATATTCTATGCGAGCCATTAGGCTCAACAGCAACAATTATTGCAAAAAAATTTTTCTCAAAAAGTGTTGAAGTTAGTGAGGATATAGCGGGCATCTTACTAAGCGCGATTCTTTCGGATACTGTTATTTTTAAATCTTCCACAACCACCGAAGAGGATATTAGGATAGCCAAAAAGCTTAATGAAGTTTTGGGCATAGATATGATGGAATTTGGAATAGAGATGAAAAAAGTCGGAAGCGAAATAAAAGATTTGAGTAATAGGGAGATTATCCTTAAGGATTTCAAGGAGTTTGATTTTAAAGGGAAAAAGGTTGGGATTGCGCAGGTAGAGTTGGTTGATATTTCTGATTTAAAATCAAAAAAGGCTGAATTGCTGAAGGAAATGGAAAAAATAATGGAAGAAAGGGGCTATTACGGACTTGTATTTATGATAACCGATATTATAAAGGAGGGGAGTTTAATGCTTTGCTTGGGTTGCGAAAAGGAATTTGAAAAAGCTTTTGAGAAGAAATTGGAGGATGGCTCGGTTTGGTTGCCAAATGTTATGTCGAGAAAAAAGGATGTTGTTCCGAAATTGATGGAAGCATTTTAATAATTTTTCAGCCATTTTGTTTTTATGAAGGCGATATCTGCCAATATTGTAAGGGCTTTAAATGTGGGCGCAATAATAAATTGTGCAGATAACAGCGGAGCCAAAACTCTGCAGATTATTGGGGTTAAGGGATACAAAGGAAGGAGAAAGAGGCTGGCAAAGGCTGGGGTAGGTGATGTAATTTATGTTAGGGTTGTGAAAGGGGAGCATAAATTAAAGCATCAGGTTCATCTAGCTGTCATCATAAGGCAGAAAAAGGAGTACAGAAGGCCTAACGGATTAAGGGTTTGCTTTGAAGATAATGCAGCAATTTTAGTCAACAAAAAATTTGACCCGATTGCTTCCGAAATTAAAGGACCGGTAGCGAAGGAGGTAGTTGAAAGATTCCTGCCAATAGGCAAAATAGCGAGCAGGGTTGTATAGAATCAAGAACTCAAAAATTTTTGTAGTATTAAAGAACCGAAAGATTTATAAAGATTATAGCGTAATATAATAAAGGTGATTCAAAATGGAAACGCCCTTATTGGATTATGGTGGTAGTGTAAACAAAAAAGTAGAATACAAGATAAAAGAAGATGGTTCTGGAATTGAACTTAAAAGTTTCGAATTAGGCGGCTTAAAGCTAAAGGTTGAGCAAGTTATTCAATATCGACCATGGAATTGGGGAAAAATTATTCCTGGTGCTGGACAAGTAGGAATCTATAAACTAAGGCTCCCAGATGGCGGAGAAAAATTTGCTTTAATTAAAGATTATAAAGCAGCAGAAGGAGATTGGAGAATCTTTTTGATTTATTTAACCAGCACCGAAAGAGAATTAAAAGACAAATTATGGGTTGATGGCAATTATGGTGCTCTGTTTATAGATTATCTTGACCCAGAAGTTTTCGATGATTATTAAATTTCAAACCTTGTTTTTAATTTTTCTATATCTTTCTTTAAGGACTTTTCAAGGTCGATTTTATATAAAGATGCCAAATATGTTAAAAACAAAATTGAGTCAGAAATCTCCTCTTCAAGATTTTTAGGGTCAAATTTTTCCTTTCTCAATTTTTTGTTGGTTAATTGCCTTGCTATCTCTCCGATTTCTTCAATTAAATGAATAAATATTTCCTCTTCAGTATGTTTCTCGCCTCTTTTCTTGGAAATTTTATTAAATAGGTCTTCCACTTCTTTCTGAAATGTTTTTATATTCATAATATTATTAATCCTTTTAAAGCCCAAAAAGCGATTAGAGAAGGTCAATAATAAACTCCCTACCTTGATTTATAAAAAGTTAAGGCTATTTTTATAAAGTGGGGTGAATAAAATGAACATCCGGGAAAGGTTGGAACTGATAAAAAGGAATACAGCAGAGATTATAACCGAGGAAGAGCTGAAAAGCCTGCTGGAGAATAAAAAGGATATTTCAGCCTATTACGGAACCGCTCCAACCGGTCCTGTACATTTGGGATACTTCATACCTTTAAGTAAGGTCTTTGATTTTTCAAAGGCAGGAATAAAAACAAAGATTTTGATTGCAGATATTCATGCAGCACTGGACGATTTAAAATCAAAATGGGAAGAGCTTGAGATTAAAGCAGAGTATTACAAAAAATGCATCCAGCTAGCATTTCCCTGGGAAAATGAGCCGGAATTTATTAAAGGCTCTGAATACCAGATGGATAAGGATTACATGCTGGATGTTCTCAAACTTTCGACCTATACAACAATTAAGAGGGCTACTAGAGCCGCATCGGAAGTGACGAGGATGAAAAATCCGAAGGTGAGCGAGTTGATCTATCCTATAATGCAGGCTTTGGATGAAGAATATTTGAAGGTAGACATTCAAATCGGTGGGATGGACCAAAGGCACATAATGGCATTTGCCAGAGAGTACTTACCTAAACTCGGATATAAGAAAAGGGTGGAAGTTATGACGCCTTTAGTAGCTTCTTTGCAGGGTCCGGGAACAAAAATGAGCGCTTCTCAACCTATGAGCCATCTTAAGGTTTACGATTCCGAGGAAAGCATAAAGGCTAAAATTAGGAGAGCATATTGTCCTGAAGGAGTAATTGAAGGAAATCCGATAATCCAAATATGCCAGTTCATAATTTTTCCGATTAAAAAGGGGTTAAAGATAGAAAGGGAAGAGAAATATGGAGGAAATATCGAGCTTAAAAGTTTTGAAGAGCTCGTTGAAGCGTACAGCAAAAAAGAGATTCACCCGGCGGATCTAAAAGGGGCTGTGTCCGAGCAGCTAATTGAAATTTTTGAAAATGTTAGAAAATACTTTGAGAAGCATCAAGACATCCTGGAAAGCTTGGGAAAGGAGTACCTGCCAACAATATAAAAATATTTTGAAGTTCAATTATGGAGCTTATAATAGATAAGAATAAATGCGTAAGATGCGGGGCTTGTGTGGGAATTTGCCCGGTTGGTGCGTTAAAACTCTCTGAAAGCGGAGTAGAATGGAAAAAAGAGCTGTGCAAATTTTGTAAGTTGTGCAAAAAAGCCTGCCCTATGGGCGCGATAGATTTTAAATAAATTCGCTGGGGGCAGGATTTTCTTAGCCTAAGCAGTGGCCTTATTAAGGTGGGGAAAAAGATGGGCGCCGGAAAGTATTCTCTCTCGCTGGAAAAAACGGGGGATTGGAAAGGAGGGTGAAGCCCCTTCCAGGGTGCAGGAAGTACTCTCCTTCGGTGAGGTATGTGATGATAGGGGGTTTGGAAAGGGGGCTCTGCCCCCCTTCCTTCGGTTCGGATATTTTAAGGGGTGCAGGGGAGAACTCCCCGCTTTGAACCTGCGCTCCCTTGCGGGAAGGAGGTCTCGAGCCTCCCGCCTTAGACCTGGCTCGGCCACCCCAGCTTAATAACTATTTCATTTTTTAATTTTAAAATTGATGACATTTCATTCTCCAAAAAATGAAAACCCGATGAAAAAAGCTTTTTTGGTCTCCAAACCTGTTTTTTAAGTTTTTCTGGATGAAGTTCCAAATGAAATAAAGGTGACCCCCTAAATTGTGCAAGATATTTAAATGAAAAAGAGATGAATTCATTATGAACGAAATATCCTACATTTTGGGCTTCATCAGGGCGAAAAATGCCGAAAAAAGAGGCTACTTTAGGCTAAAGGACTATAGAGCCTTTACCGAACTCGCCTCAAAATATTTCAAATTAAGCGTTAAATTAGTAGGTAAATATCCGATGATATATTTTTCCAAAAAAGAGCTGGATAAATTGGAAGAGAATACTAAAATAGATTACGCTCAATATATTGCAGGCATAATAGATGCTAAAGCATATATCAATCCAAAGAAAAGGATTATCAGAATCTCTGGGAAGAAAAACTTCTTGGATGAAACTAAAAAATTATTGGAAAAGCTAGAGATACCCGCAAGGATTAGAAAGCTGGGCAAATACCAATGCCTAGAAATCGAAGGATTGTTCAGATGCTCCTTAGTTTACAAAAGGATTCCGTGCAGGATTAAAAAGGACAAAATTAAAAAATGTTTAGAATATCAGATTTATGGAGGGTCTGAATGAAAAGCTCGCAAATTATACCTGAGAGAAGCTCTCGAGGAGCTTGCAGAACTCTCAGCAGACACATTAGACAAATATTTATGTACAAACAACCTCCTAGATTTGTTCCAGACTTTTTACCACTTAAGTAAGACTAATGCAATTGTCGATACCCTTGAAGGCCTGAGAGATATTAAAGAAAAAGTCTACTCAAGAATTAAAAAAGGCTTTGGGTTATTAATTTATGGAAATGAAAGATTTAGAAAAGAAGTTGTTTATTGAGAAATATGTCTTGGGATACGTAAAAAGGGTTAAATACCTTATTCAAAAGTTTAAAGAAGATGGAATAAAGGAGAAAGAAATCAGAAATGATATCTCGAAACTTGCTGAGCTTTCAAGTTTGGCTTGGAATGAATATATAAATAATGCTATATATTATGAGTATGGTATGGGTATGAATTTGCTAGACTTTTCAAGCTTAACTGCATTCTCCACTTCCCTAGCCTACCTTGAAGCTACACTAGATTTTTTGGAAATTCTTAAAGATTCAAAAAGAAAAAGAGCTACCAAAGGTAATTAAGCCCGAGCTCCCTAGCCTTCCTTACTACAGCATTAAACTCCTCAGCCAAAATATGCCTTGAAATATCATCTTTATCCTTGGCTCTAAAACAAGGTCTGTATTGGTCCATCAGATTTATTAAGCATTTGTCCTTAAGGTTATCCTTTATCCAATCCAAAATTTTAAAGGAGCAGCATTGGGTATGACTAGGCAAAACAAGGTGCCTTATGCAGAGGTCTGCCCTCCCAAAATCAATGCTCAGCAAATTTCTGGTTACGGTTTCAAAATAATTTTCAACTTTTGATAAATCCCTAGCGCATCTATTGTTCCCGTACTTGAAATCCGGGAGATATAGGTCTACTATTTCATTTAGTATTTCGGATACCATTTTGGAATGATAAAAATTGGAGTTCCATACTATCGGAATATTAGCCTTTCTTTCCTTTAAAATTTCAAGCACTTCCAAAATATTCTTAAGATAGGGTAAAGGCTCCCCTCCAACAAAATTTACATTTTTTGCTCCATGCTCTATTCTCCTTATGATAATCTCTGCCAGATTTTTAGGGGTAATAGAATAGCCTTTCTCATACCATCCGGAAATTTCCCAGTTTTGGCAGTAAACACAGGAAAAATTGCAACCCATGAAAAAAATTGTGTGAGAAGGAACTAAGAAATCCTCTTCCCCAAAATGTAGGAATTCGGAAGATATTAGCAAATGATTGGGGGCTTTACAATAACCTTTTTCCCCTTTCTCCCTATTAACTCCGCACTTTCTTTCGCAGAGCTCACAGGATTTTAAAATTTCGGTGATTTTCTTTTTTAAACTCTCGAAATCCGCCTCCAAAAAATTCGCTTCTTTTTCATTTTGCAAAATAGCATAATAGTTCCCAAGCATTATTAACCTT
>Ga0190308_1000358_pt1 | contig 15019 bp, 14 predicted proteins | sample 48700756_MG_FD_165050 | JGI IMG/M metagenome (GOLD analysis project Ga0190308, IMG submission 165050) | Hydrothermal vent sediment bacterial communities from Southern Trench, Guaymas Basin, Mexico - 4870-07-5-6_MG | ecosystem: Environmental > Aquatic > Marine > Hydrothermal vents > Sediment ...
GATATATAATTACCTCAACTAGGGTGATAGAGGTATAATGAACTATATTTTAAGCTTACCCTCTTTAGCCAGGCGATAATTCTCTAGATATTTTTTAGTATCCTCCTCAATCCATTTTTTAACGTCAAACTCAATTACATTACCCTTCTCATCTATAGTCACTACTCTCGCGATACCAGCGTTTATAATCGCCCTCTTACATCTGTCGCAAGGTTCGCTGTATATGGTCTTACCAGTCTTGGGATCAACGCCATGTAAGTAGAGTGTTCCCCCCAAAACTGAAGCCCCATTTCTCGCGGCATTTATGATGCAATTATGGACTAATATTCCATTTGCTATGAAATTGTGATTGGGTGGCGCATAAAAATCATACATCTCTTCACTCTTCCTAATCTCCTCTATTTCAATGACCTTTAGAAATATGAACTTTTCAATAATATCACGAAGTCTTCTGATATTATCTGTTAACCCATATTTCTCTATAACCGATTCAATAAACTTCTTTGCCTGAGGATATGTAACGTATTTTTTCTTTGAATCCTTTAATGCCGATGATATTGTGGTTGGGATACCCAATTTCTTAAACCATGATATAGGGTAGACTCGCAGAGTAGAGTACCTCAATTTATTATTCCTAATAACCATATTCAATTTAGTTTTCTTTAGAGGATGTGAGAAACCTATATTCTCGGCATATTTAATGACGTCATCTCCATTTATCTCTAAAGAATAGTAATGTCTTCTTTTGAATCCACTTTTTCTATTAATCCTATATATAGATGCGAAGATTCCCATTCTAAGTAGTAGTAGGCGGAGTATATCGATTAATTTCTTTGAAGAGCTTGTAAAATGTATACTTCTATCTCCTACCGAGGCCTCAGCATCAAATAATCCCTTGATTAAACCTTTTATACATTTATTATCAGACACTTGAATTATCTTAGGTATAGTTTTTTCATCTCCCGTCCCGAGATCTAGATTTTCGAAAAACTCTTGAATCCTTTTAGAAATTAGATATAGAATATAATGTGATTTCTTCCAGTCTTGTTTTATAATGCCTTCTACACCGAATACTTCCTTTATAAGATTATTATAATACTTTAGGGTTTCTATATTGATATCATGAAATGCTATATATCCGCCAGAAACATTTCCGTCTCCTATAAAATATCCTATTATCTGACATATCCCCTCATTAGTCTCACTTGGGATAGTCTCTTTCTTTACACTTACTCCCTCTATATATCTTTCAAGCTCCGGAAATAGCTTTAGGAGACACTTCATATTCCTTCTTCTTATCATCCGCCCCTTCTTTAAATTAGATATTACTGGAAGTGAGAACCCGCATTCTTCACATATCCTTCTCCATGTATATCCCTTTGATTTAAAGATGCCTAATATAGTCTGCCAATTATTTATTTTCAGCTTATAATATGGATATTCCGGTTGTGGAAGCTTCTGAGGCTTACCAGATATATCTATCTTACTTAAATGAGGAAGGTAATCTCCGACTTTAACATCTTTAGCATATACCTCCTTCAAATATTCTTTATCATCCATTATAAACAGGATATGGTCCGGCGATATAGTTAATTCAACACCACCTCTCATTTTAATTCTAAGCATCTTATCCTTCTTACTAGGTATTTTAACCGCTTCTAAATTCGACTCCTTTAATGAGTCTAAGTCTATAGTTAATAATCTAGAATTAATTTTTCTAGCCTCCTCTATAGACCCATCCGCATTCATTATTAAGGTATCTCCAGATACACAGTTTTCCTCTGCGTGGACGGCTGGGCATAAGTCATATGCCTTTCCATGCGGTAGATTTAATATATCCTTTATACATTCACCGACCTCGTAGCAGTTTATTCCTCCCCTTACAGGGCCATTATATCCAGTTGATACAATTGCATCATGCTTCACGATTATTGCCCCATATCTAGCTCTTACACATGGGCTTCTTAATGCGACGGCCTTCGCAATCTCAAGATAATATCTGTCCTTATTAATTCTACCTACCTTAGACATTAAATTAGGTATTATACCATGGATTTAATAAATATGTAAATTTAAGGAGTCCTGGGAAATAATCTAAACTAGATAGTTTATATTATGTAAAGAAAATTAAATACATCATCTATTCCAAGTGGGGTACTATATTATATTTCAATGGATTCATATATTCGGTACCGGGAGAGAATATTAAATAGGATTGATAAGAAATTGGACTATGGCTCTCCAGTCCTCATTTATATGCCACCCTCAATCTATCCCGAATACTTCTTCAATAATAGATTTAGACATGTTAGATTGGATAGATACTTGTTTAAATATTCCTCTGCAAATGTCTATAGGATTTTCAAATTGCTTCAAGATAAGGTTAGGGGTAAGACTATTGTATCTGGATTAGATCTACTTTTAATGTATTATCCCCGTAGAAGGGAGGTTATCCTAGATTACCTAGGGAGAGTTAGAGATAGGCCTATTGGCTTCACCATCACTAATTATAAACTTTATAACAGTTTAAAGAAGGCATTCGACTATGAAAGTATATCTTTTAGGGAGGCTAGCCTGAATCTAGTCTGGGACGACCTAATTAAGGATGATAATATCTCATATTCAGAGGGCTCTATAACAGCATATAATATAATTAAGTCTAGTTTAGATTATAGATGGAATATAATTAAGTCGAGGTACTTGTTTAAGGATAGTAACCTAAGGCTTCTACTTTATTACTTTACATTTTATAGGGGTGTAGGCGGCCTAGCTAAGATAGTTGGTAGTCAGGTCGGTACATATATCAATAGATTAATGAATATGGATCTACTGATTCGAGTCGGCCGAAAGAGGGCTGTATACATGGTTAGAGACCCTCTAATCAGAATTGTGTTCACAGAGTTATATGGAAGGGGCCCTATATGGAGATACAGTGGATATCATTATTTAATCAGAAAGCTTTTAGAGGGGGTTAAAGGCATTTACAAGATTGAGACTTATACCGGAGAACTTTATATTGGGGAACCAGTTAAATTCGATATACTTATGAATGGATTATTCAGATTCGTCGATAAAGATGGGGTTAGATATATAGTCGGTTTAGGAACAAACCAGAAACAGCTTCTCAAAATATTCGACAAATATAGGAAGTATACCAGGATAATCGTCTTTGGATGTGAGCCGGATACTAAAGAGATTAGGAAGTTTAAGAGTAGAGGAATCCATATATTAACGCCTAATTATCTAGAATTAATTACGAGAGATATTGGGTTTAGGCGTCCAATATAGATGAATTAGATATATAGTTATAATGGCTCTAGATTTACATATATTCCACGCAATGATATCGATATTTTACTCGCTTCATCCGCTATCTCCATAATCCTCTCATATATCTTATCTATTTCAGCCGATGTAATATCTTCAATCTTATCAACCTCATCCCTAATACTCTCCAGTAGAGTTAAGTGACTATTTAGTATAGGGTGGTAGTCTTCATATGCTCTACATATCTGAAGATTTAGTCCAGCGAGAAAATTTATTTTGTCGAATGGATCCTTACCAATATCCATTAATCTAAATTTAACAGTTAAGGGTAAGAACTCCATTAAAATCTTCTCGATACCATGGCTATCATATTCCTTCAAGGCCTCCTCCCTATGCTCACTAGATAGCCAATAACTATATACATCATAGAATGTCCTTCGGGTATACTCCATCTCCTTCAACCTATGTAATCCCTTTATATACTTAGATAATTTTTTACAATGAAGCTTAACGTCTGAATATAAGTAGTTGAGTATTTCATTATATGACTTGATTAAAGTATTTAGAGCCTCCTTCAGAGCCTCTCTTCTAGAGGGGTTATATGCGATTGCGAGGAGGGAGGGGCTTAATAAGCCTTCTATAGAGTCTATCCAAGTATCTATCATATCACAGAACTTGATCCCCTCATCCTTAACCCTACTTAATGTTTTATTGAAGCTGAATAGAAGCCATATCATATATGACTTTAATACTCTATCTAACAATTCCTTATCCTTTAGATAAAGCTCCTCAAGATTTTCAAACTCTTTTATATCATTATTTATAGAAGCCTTAACACCTATAATCTCATAATCCAACTCTCTATTCATAGTTAACTCTATCTTAACACCATCTTTGTATTTAAAGAAAGCCTTAACGATAGCCTCACTATTTCTATCATCCACTATATTACACACCTCTAATCAATTGATAAGGTGTACATCATTATCAACATATATACATTATAATGCATAGACCTAAATCAGTCTATAATATAAATTTGACTGTTATCCAGATTTAAAGGAATTTTGAGACAATATATACAGACTAGTTTAATACAGTCTTTAAATAATAATGTTTACATGTCTGAAGAAGGTAAGAACGTCTTTCCCTATGCAGGGATACAGACCTTCTTGGGAAGAGAATATAGGAGAGTTCTGAAGAGTGATGAAGATGTTATTATTGTAGGCGTTCCATTAGATACGGGGACTTCCTACAAGCCTGGAACTAGATTCGGCCCAGCTGGAATAAGGAAGTCCTCTATGATCCTAAAATTTTATAGTGGTGAGAAGGCATTTAAAATATTTCTTGGCGGAGACCATTCGGTAACATATCCCCTGGTTAAAGCAATTTACAAGAGATATAATGACTTGAAGATGGTGCATATAGATGCACATCTAGATATATTACCATCGTATGGAGGCGTAAAATATACACATGTATCGCCAATTTATAGAATAATCAATGACGTAGAGATTAAACCAGATAATATCATCCAACTCGTTATGAGGGGATATGTAAATTCAGTCGACTCCTATAATTATGCGAAGGAAGCAGGTGTCAAGATATATGATATTTCACGAATCAGGCGATATGGATTAGGATGCTAGATGATGTAATTGAATTAATTGGTGAATCAAGCCTATATATCACATTCGATATAGACTCTCTTGATCCTAGCATCGCACCCGGGACGGGTGTCGTGGAGCCAGGTGGATTTACATATCCAGAGGCTAGTGAAATCATCAGGAGATTAGGTAAGTTGAATGTAATTGCAGCAGATTTCGTTGAATACTCCCCAGAGCTGGATGTAAATGATATAACAGGTAAGACAATTACATACTTAATACTAGATTTAATTTCATCTAAATTTACCCGCTAGCCACTTTAAACCCCTTTTTAAAGATATACTTACCCTCCATATGATCGAATCGATATAAATGATACTCTCCATTATCTAATTCCCTCCAGCCTTTAACCGACTTCGGTCTATAGTCCTCGAAGTCTATCAATGTCGATGACAAGTAGATCATCATATCATCACCCTCAATAAAGTATAGTTTATAGTAGTCTCTAGTCTCCTTCGGCTTATCACCACCTACATAATAGCTTCCTATCAGCATATCAATATAATTATCTGTCACTAGTATAACCCCAATATCGAGTGCCGTCGAAGTATATTTAACAAGATTTTTAACGATATCCAGTTTAATCTCGCCTGAAGAGATTTTAGCTATATATAGCGTGAGGATATATGAGTCGCTGTATAGCTTATAGAGATTACTATCTTTTGATATATCTAGTTCATTGGCTAGGGCTTCTTTATCAACCTTTCCATTATGGATTAAGTATAGTTTATATCCTGCTTCAGTTGTTGCATAGAATGGCTGAACAGAGAAGATATTTATAGGCATACCCCTACTACTTGCTCTACTATGCATAAAGTCGATGATATATGTATTTTCAAGATACTCTTCAAATGGATATGGAGCCAGCCTTATAGTAGGCTTATCGACGTATATAGGCCTTACACTTTTATGGATCGATATAGATATGCTTCCATTCAAGGCTTGGATATTCAGTCTACCCCATCCATCCTTATGGCTAGTCGATCCATACAGCTTAAATTCATATTCATCGTATCTAGAGGCTTTGATTAAACTTGAAACTATATCTGGATATATATTATAGAGCTTTGAAGCCTTCCCTATTGAGATCAATATCCTACACATATTAATTTATTATAGAAGTTGAATCGTATTAAAGATTACTTAATTGATAGGGAGGCTGATTTAAGGTAGTGGATAAATAATCCTAGCCCGACTATCCCTAGACATATTAATGTAAATATGAAGCCTCCTCCGTATCCTAGGATCGCCATTAAAGGTCCGATTACGATTGAACCTGGAAGCCTTGATAATGATATTGCAGTTAATAGGAAGCCTACCGCATCTTCAGGGTTATCTGGAGAGAGCTCTGACACTAATGCGGATACTATAGGGGCGTAGCTAGCTGTCCCTAAACCGATGAAAAAGGTGGATGCAAGGAAGCCCAGTATCCCTAGATATGGATATATATAGAATAATATTCCAATTGAAAGCATCGCCTCTGAGAATATAAGTATAGATCTTTTATCACCTATCCTATCAGAAAGCCACCCTATTGGAACACTTGAAAGCATTGAAACACCTCTCTCCAAGAACGCTGCTAAGGCGATATACCCAGGATCTACATTAAACAAATATGGAGCTACTATAAAGTGGAATGGTATGAAGGTCTGTCTAGCCATGTTATTAATAAATGTGAGTCCAGTAACGATCTTAACATCCCTATTAACCCCTCCCCGCCAGAATAATAGGCCTCTCCTAACAGTCTTAGGCATCTCTTTAATATATGGTAGGAACACTACTGCCGAGAATATTCCTAATAGAAATCCAGATAGAAATATGAAGTTTCTTGATAACATTGAATATATGAGGTATCCTAATAAAGGCCCGAGTAACATCCCGATTTGACTTGATAATCTAAATACTGAAAATGCTAATCCACGTTTCTTAAACATTCTACCAATAATCTGACCTCTCCCCAGAAAATGTAGTGCTCTGCCTAGTCTAAGGGTTGATAAGGATGTATATATGGCTGGAGGCGATATAGAATATAACAGAACTCCCATCGAGAATGATATACTTAATGATCCTACTACGAATGATATTGAAGGCATTAGATAGCCTGATGAAAACAATCTAGATATAAATTCAAGTAGTTGAGCAGTAAAAACTATATAACTATATTCTGATGGATCGATATTAGCCTCTTTAACTACAAATGGCCAGACTGGATCATAGATAGTCATAGCTATACCGAACAAAAGGGTACTAAATAATAGTGATAATGTCCTAAAACCTATTATGTCTCTAGATCGCTTATTCATTTTTTACTAATATATCCTTAAACTTTGTATGCTAATTCTGAGAGCCTCGGCCGTATAATCAAATCTTAAGTAATATAAATATGATCCGTCTGTAAGAAGCCTATTGCCCTCACCATCACTTTTAACAGGTATAACTGGAATTAACCCGCACCAGGTATTATTTGAGATTGTATATCTATATAATCCTCCATCTAAGTCAGATATGTAAATATATTCTCCATAGTAGGTCATTCCACTTAACTCTGAAGCAGGAGCTACACCGATTTTAATCCATTCATTTGATGTAATGTTATACTTATAGAAACCTCCCGAATCTCTACCTGTAATTAAATATATACACCCATTATCAGCTCCTACCGCCATACTGTATGAAGACACGGCTTCAGGGATGTTTCGGATATTGCTCCATACACCACTTGTTAAATTATATATATAAGCTGATCTACTCCCTCCCCCAGGAATATAAATAATTATATCTTGATACATTCTAGAGTATGAAATAGATGCACCATGACTAGCCTCTTCAGGTAATATACTTATAAGCCTCCATATACCATCTGTAGTATTATACATATATAGGCAAGTTTCATTAAATGCATATATCATCTTATTAGAAGATATAAATAATAATCTAGCTATTCCATCCCATATAAATGGTGCGTCAGATACCTTCTTCCAAGTATCATTAGATATTATGTAGATATATGTTTCATTAGAGTCTCCTCTCCCTACGTATATAGCTCCCGAAATTTTATATGCGGCATCTAGATAAGAGACGTCGATAAATTGTTCAAACGGGGATGCGTCATCGCTTAATAATGTTGTATTCATTCTAAGGATAAATAGACCATTCGACACGATACTTGTAAAATCACTTATAAACGTCTTATTATATGATTTCTCAATGCTGGTATCTATAACCCAACTATTTACTAAACTCCAATCCGAAATAGAAAAGTTATATACCTTATAATAGAGTATTAGACCTGTAGAATTATATTTCATTTTAGATGATATAATAAGTCTGTAAAGATTTTCAAGACTCACATTATTAAAATATAGATTAATTTTGACACCATACTTATTTACGAACGATACCTTATACATAAGATAATCGAGATATACCTTAAATCTCTCATTGAAAAATGTATCTCTATATCCATTTATCTTAATCTTCCAGTTTCCATCATCATCTCTATAATTTTTTGGGTTATTACGTACATTTCCTGATTTAATTACATCGGCTGGAGAACCGCTATAAACAAAACTTAGGAACCCCTCCTCACCCTCCTGTGAAAACCTGTCTAACTCATAATCATATAAGGATATATTTACTTTAACCTCATTATAATCATAATGTGATTCTAAAGTAAATGTAATGTTGTTCCATATCCATGCAGTATTTGAAGAACCTTCAAGTTCTATACTAAATATATATTTGCTAGGTAACTCATGCGATGGCAACTCAATTCTCGTCTGGTTATTTTCACTAAGATTCTGATTATCGATATCTAAATAAAATTGAGTCGGTATATTTGAAAGTCCTCTCACACAATATTTTATCTCCAAATATTCTCCTTCGTTTGACGTATATCCCGGGAAATTAAAGTCGCCTGATACAGTAATCCATGTATCATTCACACCGATATAAGCAGATGCGACTTTAGATCCGATAGCATGAATTACATTACCTTCAGAATCTAAAACCGATATATCTGCAGATATATATCCACCTCCAGCTAATGATTCATCACCTACCGATACGCCTGGTTCTATGCTTGCTTTTTTACGCGGCCAGAATAATATCGAGTTATAATATGAGGGATTCCTTATATTATTATAGCTTGAAACCGTATAATGTTGATTGTCACCATAGCTTACTCCAATAACGGGGGTGCCGTCTGTATAGCTACTGCCGCTGAAATATCCATAGTCAAATCTTATGAGACCGTTTTTATATAATGCTGCAGCAAAGTTTTGAACACCTCTACGGTAATAGTACGCTGTATACCAACGTATATATATACCATCTCCATATTCATCGGTATATACTCTTTCTATGTAAATATCCCTAGGGGCAATCGTCATTAAGTCAGCCCAATATGGTGAGATATATTTCCTATTTTTAAACTCATTTAATGTACTGCTCCAGTCAGACCACCCGCTCCCTCCATTCACTTGGATATATCCGTTGCTTGCAATAGCTATATATTTATAGCTACCGCTGTAGTATGGGAGGTTAAAGGGGAGGCGATACCTCCATTGATAGTCATCAGAATGCCATCCCATAGGATCCCCTATTCTCTGAAATTTATTCTCAGGCATGATCCATTCCTGGTAATATATCATGTAATTATCTCCATCATTTGCTGGTAGCTGCTCCATAACTCTATTTAATCCATAGTGATCTGGATCGTATGTTGCGTCAGGGTTACCATAGTATAGGTAGATAGTTTTTGTAGAGCCTCCTCTTAAGTACGGTATCTTTACCCATATAATAGCCTCTTTATTATTGTAATCCCACTTTTCTATCCAGTAATTTAGTAGAGTAGCTTGGTCACTATCCAAGAATCTTATATCACTTCCATCTTGTTTAGCATGGTCAAAGTTAAAGTTATCTGCATTAAGTACTATTCTAACCTGGTAATTCGTTAAATCTTCATTAGTTTTTTCAGTGATAACTATAGGCTTGTAATATAACCACCCCGGCAGAACTCCCCCTCCTGCGGAGGATATTACCTTAACTCTATAATAGAGATGCCAAATCCTACTTTGAAGATCTAATCCACTTAATGGATATACAAAAGAGGCTATAGGATGCCATTCATCATCTGTCGTATTATAATTTATAATTAATCTAGCTCCGTCGCCCGGCACAGTTTTTAACATATAGTGCTCAGTCGGCCCAACTGTATATAACTCTGAGTGTGTATACAAAGTCGATTCAGTAAGTATTGGTGAAGAATCTATTACTAAATATGCATCATCACTTACTCTCAAAGATGATGTATCACCAGATATTATTGACCCAATTAGATTATAATATGAATTTGCATAGTAACTTTTCTCAATGCTAGAGAGAGGAACTGACTTTAAAATCATATAGTCACTATCATCGTAATAAAGTGACTCTAATGAACCACTGATTAATGAACCATTTAATATGTCGTAATTAGTTGGGTAGAACCTATTAATTGTATATGTTTCATCTGCATATGTAGCTGTAGACCCGGGTGTAAATATAACTGGTGAATAGCTTATATGCTCCCATCTACCGGTTATCACCTGTGGCTTAGGCATTGGATATTTACCATAATATATCCTGCCTCTCTCCGAAACAATTTCAACTATATACTTCTTACTCTCGTCAATTTGATATCCTGTATCAATATTTCTAACCTCCTCTGGAGATAGGTAAATAGTAGAATTTAATTGTATATTTGTATTGTTAATCCAGATAGATATTATACCTAAATATATGTCTCCACTATTTCTAACTTTAATAATTAAAGTCGAGTCTGCATCATCAAGATATATATCTAGTATAGTTAAATCTTCGGCTCTCTTTTCTTCAACATTTCTAAATACTTTCTTAGAAGTCTCCATATAGGTGTTAATTGCCGAGTTTACGATAAATAATGTAGCTATTAATGATATGATAAATAATGCGAGTAACACTAATGCGATTATAGTAGCCTCTCCTCTCCTCTTAATCATGTGGCCTTCACCATGGAGACATATGACACTCCTCTATCACTTACCAGTTTAATCATATATATGTGACCTTTGATAAGAGGCGTCGATACTTGTACGTTAAAACTCACCATATCGCCTATTAGAATCGTGATCCCCCTATCCTCTAAAGAGACCTTCTCCAATGGCGACGATACATTATAATCCATTATAAATAAACTCGATAATGTAGCTTCAACATCCCCTATATTCCTTACGTATAAAGTTAGAGAATTATTATCGTAGAAGAATATTATATGCTCTACGACAAGTGCTTCACGTAATCTAGCCTCCTCCTCACTTACAATATATATTATTGATTGGCCAGACATACTTAATGTATTCATACCCCAGAATAATATACCTACCCCTAGAACTACAGTTATAGCAGTCATCATCAACTCGGCTATCACTGGACTTACTCCCTTCCTTTTCATTATCATTCATTAATATAATTTGGTTTATAAACTATTATAGATTTTCACGTACATTGCATAGTCTAGCGAATAATGTAACCTGAATTAACGAATAAATATATACAAAAGTTATATATTGGTAAAAATGAAAAAGAATTTGTGGCTTTTCAGGGTGATAATATGCATAGGAAAAGAGGAGTATCACCTGTAATAGCTGTACTACTCATGATAGCAATTACAATAGCTATAGGAGTCTTAGTATATGTATGGATATCCGGCTTAGCAGGCTCATTGACTAAAGAAGGGGGGTCGCAAGTAACTGAACAACTTGAGCTAGTAGCCTATGACTTCAGAGATTTAGATCAATGCAAGATCTACATTAAAAATACGGGTTCGGTAAAGGTAAATATAGCTGAAGTTTACTTCAATGGTATGAAACTATCCAGTACAACTGCATCTACTCCAACCTCTGGAGAATACGCTTACACAGAAAACACAGAAAATTCACTTGACGTTGGTGAAACAGCGGCTATACTAATTGGTGTAAGTGGCGCGCGGTCAGGCGCATCCTATATCATTAAAGTAGTGACGGGGAGTGGTGGTGTATTTACATTCACTGTAATTGCAGGACGCACTGGCTAGTTTAAGCATTTTTATTTTTATATTATCGTATGTTATCAAAAAATTTTAGTTTTTCGTATATTTTTTAATTTTGTAGAAAGTGATTCAAATGGATCCAGAGAAAGTTTTAAGACTCTTAAAGACGGATCATATCTGGAAATTAGTTAATAGCTTTGCAAGCCCTAAAGAAATTTTAATAGGTACTAGAGTCCATAGAGCCTTCGATGTTTTTCCATATATTGAGGGTATATCCGATGAGGATACTAAGGATATAATTGAAACCCTTATGAGGGAAGAGGCTTTAGAAATAGTTGAACACAGCAATACTCCGTCATGCCCCTATTGCACAAGTGTCAATCTAGTTGAACACTTCAGATGCCCCTATTGCAGAACTACGAATATTAAGAAAGTATATATGATTCAACACATTGAATGTGGAAAATCGTTTACAGCCAATAGATTTAAATTAGATTCTTGTCCAAGATGCGGATCAGTTATTAAAAATATTGATGATGTCAAGATTATAGGAGGATTATTTCATTGTAATGAGTGTGGCGAAACTTTTGAAACACCTGATATTAGATATAAGTGTTTAAACTGTGGTTATGAATTCGGGATTAGAGAAGCAAACGTCAAAAAAATTTATAGATATAGAATCAAGAGAGAATCCCTTAAAACTATGGAGGCAATATATGGGTATAAATTAATCTATGATAAACTTAGTGAATTAGGGTTTAAGGTTGAGATGCCAGGGACGTTGAAGGGATTATCGGGGATTAAACATAATTTCCCATTAGTAGTAAGCTATAACGAAAAAATCTATACAATCGATATAACAGGTCTAATGACCTCCTTAACAGATGAATATTTATTTAAATTATATATGATTGCCTCCGATACACCTAATGTAGTACATATATGTATAGCAAGGGAGAATCCAGTTAAAAAATATAACATACCTTCAAAGGGAAATGTAACATGGGTATTAGCTGAGGATATAGAGGATGCATTGGTTAAGATCATGAATTTACTGGGTGGAGAAACGAATGTATAGATATAAAAGAATCCTCTCATATCTATTTATAGCTATAGTAGGTTTTATAGTTGGAGTAGCATTATATTACTTAGGGACGCTTGTCGGAGAACTCATTATCAGGGTAGCACCTTCTCTGATAGAGTTTTTTAGAAACCCTATTGTTATAGGCGCTCTATTATCTGGGATAGCGGGGGCATTTTTAGCGGTTGTACTTGTTTATATATGGGTATCAAGATACTAATAAGTTATATCCTCCTAAAGTAAATTTATTATAATTATACTTAGGTAAATAGGTGATCTTTATTTGAAGAAGGATAAAGACCTTCCAAAGACGGCTATCAAAATAATTATCTCAATAGGATTATTGGCTTTTATAGAAGGTTTACTTACAAAATTGACTGGAAGCATATTATTTGTATTTATATTACCACTCGTATTTATTACAGTTGGTTTCGTAATCTCGCTTATTATGTAAAATTTAGAATATAAATAAGTAATATGTCAATATAGTTGCAATTAGTAAGACGGCTACGTGTTTAAGCCCAGCAAATATAGTCCCCTCACCGAGCTTTCCAGCCACTAACCCACTTATTATAGCTTCTAATATACTAGCATGATAAAAATACTGTTTAATCTGCGATATCGAGATCGAGGCCTTAAATAGTTGCATAGCTCCTCCACCGATAGATTCTAAACTATGTTTAACCTCTAACATAGGTATGAAAAAACTTTTTAATAATACAACCTCTATAGCTAAAAAGACGAAGAAAGCTATATAACCATATGATATATATGGTTTCATTATAGCTAGTCTCTCTCTTAGCGTAAGCTGCATACCCATTATATGCCTTTGTAAAATCAACAGAGTCTCTTCTATATTGCCGCCGCTCTCGCTAGCTTCGACAATTAGTTTAAATGCTCTTCTTGCGGTAGGAGTCCCTATATCATCAGCTATATCTTCCATTACTTTTTTAAGGGGGTATCCCCATGACAATTTTACAACAGCTTTCTTAAGTTCGTCAGTAAGAGGGCCTAAATCATATTTTGACGCTATCTTTAAAGCTTTCGGTATCGATACTCCTATTCTACCAGCTTCTGCGAGATGTCTAAGGAGTTTAGGTATATTTCTATCTACCGCACGTCTCCACATTACATTCAGTAGGTGTGCTATTCCTAGTGGAAATATAAATATTATGAAACTGAGTATATAATATATGTCTCTACTTAAAAGCTGTGGGAAGCCATAGTACTCAGCTATATATGGATATAATATTATTATAATGCTTATAGAACCGGATATCAAGGCGATCTCCCGAAATCTCTTCGTATCTATTCTCAACATTTTATTCACCTCTAGGCATTATCTGATCTAAAAAAGCCAAGAAGACGACTCCTACTGTAGGTATAATAATATAAGTAAGAATCCACATTAACGTAGAAGCATCTAATCCGAATACGGTTCCTCCTATTATGGACATTATTGATAAGATTATAATCATTAATAATGGAAATACAATTACTAGTATAAGGAAGACTTCAGCTAAAGTAGATAGGGTTTCGGAAAACTCTTTAGCTTGGATAGCCTTTGTACCAAGTAACTCCTTATTATATGAGTCAAGGAAACTTGGTAAGTCGCCTCCAGACGTTATTACCGCCTCTATCTCACCCAAAAAACTTTCCAGTACTTTAGAGGGAGAGCGGTCTCTAGCCTTTCTAATTGCAGTAACTAAATCATAACCAAGTAGATCTATATCACGCACAATATATTGAAAAAACTCTCCTACCGCATCGCCAGAGGTTGTTGCTACACTACGAAAAATATTCTCTGGTGTTGCGCCTGCAATAGCCATTACATTCATCTGAGCCACCGCATATGGCAGGTCTTCATCTATCCTTCTTGCCCACATTCCAGCCCTTATAGAAGGGTAGGCATAGATTATGATGAATACCGTTAATGTGAATAATACTGTAATAGAT
>Ga0190308_1000364_pt1 | contig 14861 bp, 9 predicted proteins | sample 48700756_MG_FD_165050 | JGI IMG/M metagenome (GOLD analysis project Ga0190308, IMG submission 165050) | Hydrothermal vent sediment bacterial communities from Southern Trench, Guaymas Basin, Mexico - 4870-07-5-6_MG | ecosystem: Environmental > Aquatic > Marine > Hydrothermal vents > Sediment ...
ATTGCTCTCCATTCACTTAGATTTATTATAATATATCCTCTCTCCTCGAGCTTTATCGAGCACTTTTCATTAACATATTTCCCAGAAATTTCTCCATAGTAGTCTAGCAGAAATGTATTGAGATCATCAACATATGCGTCAATCATCTTAACTTCATTAAAGTTGGGTATATAGAAAATAGCACTATTATTTCTACTAGAAATTGAGATAACACTGTTTCTGAAATGCAGCCTAATGTTTCGAATCTCTCCCGAAACATTATTAGCCAGATATACTTTTATCGATCTATATCCTATATCATGATACATGAATAAAACATTCATCTGTCCAGGTAAAACCCTAAATCTTTGTACAAATATTTTTCCACATATGGTGATATTCACATATATCTCTTTATTGTAGAATTCGAATGGTAAACCAAATGAAATTATAGTTATATTTAATCCATCTCTATAAAGATGATCGTCAATTGTATAGTAATTATAGACATCACCATTCACATATATATTTATATCAGATATGTTTTCTACCTTAAGCCCCAGAAAATATGTCTCGACTAACAATTCTGGATAAATTTTTACCGTAATATTCTTATTTTTAAAGGGAGCTCCAAGAATAATTTGAATACCCTTATATACGTACCCCTTAATTTCTCCAAATAATTGATCATAGTCTGGCGGAATATTCAGCTTTAAATAACTTGAAGTAAATGTTATTTTAATAATCCCCTCATTATTTGATATCGCCTCTTCACCATCTATATTTATTTTATAGAAAGGCAGTTTAAATCCTCTCCAGTCCATAAGCTTTATAACGACAGTATTTCCAATAACTCTCTCACCTAGATCCTTTGACAACCAATCTAATATCTTCACTACAAATAATCTATTATCATATATATCATCTATAATACTATGAGAACCAACTAGACATAGCCTACCCTTACCCACCTTCATTAAGATTCCAATAACTATATTTCTTCCATAGATATTAGAAAATGTTGAAACATCGCCATAGATTTTTATTACTGACATATTATTCTTAATCCCGATGCTACAACCATAGAAATATCCAATCCTATTAATATTAGAAAAAATACCAGCTTCATCAACGGGTTTAATCAGAGCTTTAATGGGTTCTCCCTTGTAGTTATCACTAAACACGGTATCATTTCTCAAATATACTCCAAATTTCTCTACAATCTTATTAACGTATTCACGATTCGGTGAAGATGAACATATTAAAAGCCTACCCCCATTCTTAACCCAATTATATAGGGTATTTGAGTCTTTTGATGAAACTCCTCTCTCAAGTCTAACAACGAGTATATCAAAGAACTCTAGAAAATCTTGTGTAAAATTAAAACTCTCAGAAATACTTGTTAAAATATATCTTGTATTTAAGGTTGATTCCTTTAGAAAACCATCTCTAACCCCATGTATACAGTCTATACCAACAATGATTTTTCTATCCTTAATTGGAGAAGCGTTTATAGGTACTATAGCGAATAAGATTATTAAAATAAATAATAGTTTCTTCATTTTACAACCCCCTTTCTTTTAAGATATGTTATTAATATTGCATCAATTACACAAAAAATAAATATAGATAAAGCTTGTATTAAGAAATCTGTGGGAATAGATGATATTTCTTCAACTACAGTGACAACCTTTGTGTCATCTCTACCTAAAATATAATCTTCAGGATCTATTTGTATACTTAAAACTTTTTCATCAACATCTATTGAAATAATACCACTCGTCTTATTAACCCATACCCAAACATATCTATTTCCAGAAGAAGTTTTCAATAATATTGGGACAATCATCTCTATATTATAGCTTGGCTCCTCTTGAACAATATATATATTTAACCTATATCCACTAAATGTCGACGATATTGTAGCATTTTTAATCCTATATTTAACCAAACCTTTATCATATAGCCAGAAATCAAAAAACCAATCTAAATCTCTTCCAGAAACTTCTTCAGCTATATTTATGAAATCTCTAATAGTGGCTATTTTAAATCTAAATCTATTATAAAGTGTTCGAAATATATTGAAAAATATATCGTCACCCAATATGTATCTTAACATATCCAATACACATGCTCCTTTCTTATAAACTATATAGAAGTATGCGAAACTAGCTCCGCGAAAATCATACATAGTGCTTGCAATAGGCTTATCATAACTCTTATATCTATCCATAAATCTATAAAAACTATTTTTATAATATTTATTAAAGATTCTTCTACCGGTAGCTCTACCATAAGTCCACTCAAAATACATTATTGTAGTATACTCTGTAAGTCCCTCGTCTAGCCATGGCTCATCATTCTCGTCATTACCAACCATACCATACCACCATTGATGCCCCGTCTCATGAGCAATTACAAGCTCAAATATCTCTCTCTTATTCGGATCATAGAGAGAAGTGGCTATCATTATTAATGACGGATATTCCATTCCGCCAGCCCAAAAATCTACTGCAACAACTCTATATTCTGGATAAACATATGGACCATAATGTTCCCCATACACCTTTAACGCTCGCATAGCTATTTCTGCCGCCCTTATACCCATACTTCCAGCTTCAGGAAGGTAATATGAATAAATGGTAATATTATTATATAAAATCTCATATACTTCAAAAAACTTGCTTGCAACAAAGGCGAACTCTCTTATATTTTTACCAACCCAATGCTCAATCTTATATCCATTACTATAAGTTGTATTTACCAATATACCTGTCGCAGCTATAATAAAACCCTTTTCGATTTTTATATACACATCATAATCAGCTACATGACTGTAAAAGGATTCACCATAGAATACATATGGATCTAGATTCCATCCCTCATCATCATATACAGCCAGTATTGGAAAACAATTACCGAGCGCATAGATATCTCTATTAAATCCAAATCTATCCCCTATATGAGGAATATATATTGTATAACTTATGTTTAAAATAATCTTATCGAATTTCTTAAGCTCTGTATCTAGATAAATCCTCAATACTGTTTTATCATCTCCCATAACATCATACTTTAAATATTTTTTAGTTCCTAAATTAAGAATACTATGTATATATATTCCGCCCCCATAAGATTTATAGGCATTTGGATAAATATGCATATAAATTTCTTTAAAAGTTTTGTCAAGACGATTTATATGAGATAATATTGTATAACCATTTATAGTAAAATTTTCTGAATAAAAATCAAGCTTCATTAAATAGTGATCTGAAAAGTTACCATTCTTGGATATTAAAGAGGAGGGAGATATCACTATAAAATACGCTATGAATAGAGACATTATTAGACATCTCTTAAGCATAGGGTATCCCAAGTTGAACTAAATGAATAATTATATATTATGGAGATAAATAGGATATATAAATTTATATTCTAATTTAAGTTCTAACATTATCTTATCTAAATAAAATCGGAGAATTACTACTGCATAATTTAGCTGTATATTTCACTAAACTATAATATTGAATATGCTATTTTTTTCCTTCATATCTTATTACGGTTTTTAGTAGACGTCTTCTTCTCCATAAATGATATTCGTAGAGAATAATAAACACTATAACTACGAGTAAAAATATTGATAAAAGAAGCATCATAAACTCTGTAAAGCTTAAGGCTATCTTACTAAAAAGTATTATAACATTTAATTTAAATGAATACATGTTTATCTTCCCCGGATATAGGGTTAAATTTCTTTCTACATTCTCTCTATAATATTTAAGTAATACAGTATAATTTCCCTTAGGCAATTCTATAACATATATACCCGAAGAATTTGTAGAGCTTATCTCAATAATATTTTTATCATATAAAATCTTTATATTTGCACCATTTATAGGTTTATTAAAATAGTCTAATGCCTTAATAACAAGTATACCAGGTATTATTATATATTATCGTAGAATTCATATATGTAACAATTCTCTCAAAATTTATAGAAATATTCTTCCAAGACAATATTTTCAATTTCACAATTCCTAGTGGTACATCTCTAAGCATAAGCTCTCCATTATTATCTAGGAAATATGTTTTGCTTGTACCGTCAAGATACACTATCTTCACAAGTGCATTAGATAGGGGGACCCGTATCTAGTTAAAACTTTTATCGGAGAAGCATAAACGCTATACTGACTTAAAATAAGCGTTAAGAAAACTATAATAATACATCTTATTCCTCTATACATCATAAATATGATAGATATGGATGATAATAAAAATTACTATTGCTTTCTATAATATTATTAATATGGTAGATATGATATATAGTATACTTAATATAATTATTTCTTTAAGGATTCGTAAGGCTGTATGTGATGAAGGATTTCTATTTAAGTAAATATATAACATTATTAATGGAATGAAAAATATGTTTATTTGCGGACATTGAACAACATATTTTATTGAAATAAATATACCTAATACTATCAGTAGTAAGCATATTTTCGCAGAATTTTCTAATCCAAGTGCTATTGCAGCCGTCTTTAAACCTGCAGTCTTATCTGCATCATAATCTACCATTGTAGTCAATATAAAAAATGATGATGAAATTAGTGAAAAGCCGAATAATATGTCTAGTGGTATGCTATATATCTCATCATGAAGTATCCATCCAAGGATAAATGGTATAATAAATAATCCGAGAGTATTTAATAATATATCGAATGGATAAATTCCTTTACATCGAGGATAATAAGAATAAAGTATTGATATAATTATTCCAGATAAGACAAATAGTGTTAATACAGGATTATAAATATAGACAATGTAGAAGGATAATAAGCCTAGCGATATTAATGTAGCTAAAACATACCTATCATTAAATCTATTTTCAATAAAAACATTTTTATAATCTTTAAAGAAAACAGCGTATCTATCGGTATCCATCGAATCAATATATGAATTAATTATATTTGAAAAGACTCCTAAAAGAAATATTGCTAAAATAATATTGAAAGGAGGTATATTAGAAAAAAATGGGAAACGATATTCAAGCAAAATTAGGAGAAAATCATTCCAATAAAAACCAATTATAAAGCTTATAAATGCGATCATGAATAGAGACGGTCTGATTAGGGAATAGAATAATGTAAAGAGTTTTATCCATTCCTTCATCATAATTATAAAATGATTAACATTTTCTATATTAAATTATCGTAGCAAAATAAATGGGTTTAATCTTGAATTGAAACACTATTCTGATATCCTATAATTACTTTATACACCATTTCACCATAAAATATTCCAGTTTCAACTACTCCTGGGATCAACTTCAAGTCAATATCTAGTTTTCTAATATCTTTAAGCAAATCTGGATTTGGTATATAGTCTATTATAAAGTTTCCATTATCTGTTACTACTGGTCCAACCTTTCCTTTATCCGTATATCGGAGCTCGGCTCTACCACCAATCTTATTCAATCTATATATAATATTTCTCCAGGAGAAAGACAGTACTTCTATAGGTATAGGTCTCCTACTACATAATCTTTTAACAAGCTTACTATCATCTACGATTATTATAAGCTTTTTAGAAGCATAATCTACAATCTTCTCTCTAGTTAATGCTCCTCCACCACCTTTTATTAGATTTTTATTTGGATCAACTTCATCTGCACCATCTATAGCTATATCTGGAAATGGGTATTCATTTAAACTTGCAATTTTTAAACCATTCTTATATGCAAGTATTTCAACATCATAGGAAGTTGGAATCCCAATTATATTTAATTCCTCCTCTCTAACTCTTTCTCCAAGCAATTTTATAAATATGGCTACAGTGGAACCGGAACCCAATCCTACAACCATTCCATCCCTAATGAATTTTAACGCATATCTAGCAGCCATCATCTTCTTTTCAAGACTACCCATTTATTATCGACCTCAAGTTTTTCTCAATAGGTCTCTCTATAATACCTTTCTCAGTTATAATACCGTCAACAAGTTTAGGTGGAGTTATATCAAATGCATAGTATATTGCTCCAACATTTTTTGGAGCTATTCTTCTACCAAAAATATATAAGACCTCTTCTTCAGATCTCTTCTCAATTTTAACATCATTTATAGATGATTCTAAGTCAATTGTACTTAATGGTGCCGCCACGTAAAAAGGTACATTATGTTCTTTTGCAAGCAATGCAAGAGGATAAGTTCCAATCTTATTTACAACATATCCATCTCTAGTAACTCTATCAGCACCAACTATAATTAAATTTATATCCATTTTCTCAAGTATAATTCCCATCATATTATCGGTGATTATCTTTACGGGAATTCCGGTTAAGTTTAATTCAAATGCCGTTAAACGTGCACCCTGAAAATACGGTCTAGTTTCAAGTACTATTACATTTATTTTTTTACCCAAACTATGTGCATAATATATTGGAGCTGTAGCTGTACCATAGTATGATGTAGCAAGTGAACCAGCATTACATATAGTCATTATAGTATACCCATCTTTGATAAGTTTTGAGCCTATCTCACCTATCCTTAAATTACATTCCTCATCTTCCCTACCTATCCTTATAGCCTCATCTATAACTATAGATTTTAACTCATCTACATTTTCAGCTTTCTCTGCAGTAGACAATATCCTATTGATAGCCCAGAAAAGGTTTATAGCTGTAGGTCTCGTTTTACTAATAAATTCAGCAGCCTTTCTTAAATGTCTTAACGCTATACTAAGACTCTTTGTTCTTATCTCCTTTGCCGCTAGGGCCAATCCGTATGCAGCTGCAACACCTATTGCGGGAGCACCTCTAATCTCCATCTCTCTAATAGCTTTTGCAATTCTCTTATAATTTTTAGTCTCAATATATTCTAGCTCATATGGGAGTTTTAGCTGATTTATAAGTCTAACTCTGCCATTAACCCATTCAATAGTTTTAGGAATATTCAGCTTTAACATAGTCTCTCTATTCTTTCCAAGACTCATATATAATTCCCTATTACAATAAAATAGTAGATATAGTATAATATCTTTATTATGCTTATCTTCCATAAATATCTAATTAGCTGAAGTAACTTCCCCTAATCCAAATGTTTATTATGAGGTAGGATATGCTCATAGATTTTACTCAGTAATAGGAATAAAAATATCATTAAAAGAAGAATTAAACCTAGTTTCATAATATGATTTTTATTTTTGAGTATAAAATCATTTTCTCCTTATATACTTTAAGAAGTTGAAGTAAAGCCATAGACATTCCTTCTTCTCACTATTGTTAAAGTAATAGATAACTGGATGTTGCCCCCACCGTCTTCCATTTTCTCTAAAATGTTCTTTTGACAATACCTTCTTAGTGTATTCAAAAGCTTCCCTTATACTTAAACCCCTTTCTAATGCTGGGAAGAAATTCAGGGTGAAAGTATCTCCAACAGATTCGCCTACAGAAGAGCTCGCAATTCCCAAGAATTCTTTAATATTGTAACGTTTAAGAAGATAGTCTTCAATATACTTAAACTCATTTTCAGCACTACAACTATCATTTATGAATATAAGTCTTCCATACTGCATAGAAGTTATGTATGGCATCTGTTTATTAATGTGAAATTTACTGTATTCAGGAGAATAAAATGTAAAGCCACCATGGCCTTCATACCAAATTAAAACAATATCATTTTCATCGGATGGGAGAGAAGTTAGTGTTTTCACATAGTTTTCTATTGTAACATCCTTTCTTGTAGGATAATCTAACATTACAGGATAATCTTTTAAAGGATCTCCTTTTAACCATTTACGGAGAGAGTCTCCCCACTCATTTTCATAAAATGCTTTTTTATGCATATCTAACAATGTAAAGAATATAGTGATATGATCATCATCATATCCGTTCTTCTTAAGTAAATGGTAGAGACTTATACAAGTCCTTGCAGCTAATGCATGTCCCGGTGTCTCTAGTAATATAGCGTATCTCTCACTCCAATTTCTTGGGTCTGTTTCTAACTCGTTTAAAGGATTTGTTTCTTGCATTATTTCGTTTAGGTTGGTTAGTCCGTCTTTGTCCCAATCCTCGTTAAAATATTTTTCATTAATCATTCCAGAGTTTATTATATCCCTACTATCCACCATCTTTTACTCCAATTGTTGTTAAATAGCTTTTTTAAAACGTCAGCTTCTTCTTTTGAAAATTTTCCGTCAGCGTAGATGGAGTTGATGAGCTTTTTGCCTATAGAGTTCAACTCTTCCTTGCTGTAGTAAATCTTTATATCTTTTGGTATAACATTAATAGCCTTTTTATAAAGCTCAACGAATTTTAAAATATCTGAATTTCCGTTAAAAATGCCTGAAACGGTGTTAATATCGTTTGTTCTTAAGGCTAGGTTTAAGGCTTGGTTCCAATTCCATTCCCAGGGTTTAGCTTCACTTGGATTCAGGTTTGCTGCAAGATAAACTGTTTCTCCTAGATCTATTAAACCTGGGAGGCCGCCAAACAGGTCTAAGGCTTCATATGCTCCTAGGCAGATTAAAAGGTATTTCAGTATATCTCTCTTCCTGATAACCCTTATTCCAGCCCTCTTGAAGGCTTCCCTAAACTCCTTTCTGTTTGTAAGCCTTTTTATTAACTCCTTTTTAAAGGGTTCTTGATAATTGTTCAAAATCTCTAAAGCTTTTTCCGGATTAAGTTTTATAAGTCTTTCAGTTTCATTCTTTTTCCATTTCTTTATAAGGTTTTCATACTCTCTTTTATTTAGAGCTTTATTGGCTTTCAGCCATCTATGGGCTTCTTCAAAGATTTTTTCCCAGTAGATAAGATCATTGTTGCTAGCTATTTCTATGAGCTCTTTTAAGTAATTTAAGCTTTCCCTTCCATCAACTATTGTCCATCCTTTGGGTAGCTTGTATACTCTAAATTCTCCAACTTCTTCTCCGGTAATGGTTTTTTTCGAAAACCTATATCCATACTTCTCATTTCTTATAGAGTATCCATATCTGCTTAAAACTTCTTTTAAGCTTTTTTCATCCTTATTGGAAGAAAACCTAACCATGTTGGTAAAGCTTACAAGAGTGTTGCGGAGGTTGATAATGGGAATAGCATGGAGGAGATTAGGTAAACTGGGTTTGTTAATAAACTTCTAATAAAACTTGAAATACTTTCCTTTAAACCAGACTTTAACTCTCTTTCCTCCAAACTTTTAAAGGCTATGAAGGGCTTAAACAACTCTCCATTTAATTCTATCATCACTATTTAGTTAAACCCTAAATTAAATAAATCTTACCAGTATGTATAAATTTATCTTTCTAGCTTAACCCCACATAATTGGTATTGTGACAAATTAGTTGGTGGGAAATGTGATTGTAAAAGGAGGGGAACTGTGATTAACTATAATGGTAAGTCTATCTTTATTTCTTTTCTAATCTCTTTTCATGAGATATATTGGGCCTTTACTATGGTCGATCACTAAATATACATACTTTATACCGTCTGTTATGGGGTTGTGATATATGTCTGTTCCTCTTTCTGCTATTAATCCTTTTTTACAACAGTGAAGACCAAATAAATTACCAGGTCCTAAAAGTACATCTGAAAATTTATTCATCAAATCATTAACTATATATTGGGGTAAGCAAATTGCCCATTCTGCTCCAGGTGTACCTAATGGTACTGGTTCAATTCCAATATTCCAATTGGGAAAACCAAACCTTCTCAAAACATCTGGTGTTATATAGTTTATTTCCATAGCTTCAGTCACGTTAGGATTCCATCTCTCATACCCAACTATAAATTTAACTAAATCCCAGTATTTCCAATTTTTAGTTAAGTATTGGTCTAAACCGTTGTATTGGAGGAGATATGGGGTTGGATCTGGTTCATTGCCATGTTTGTAGGCAATTATATCTAAGAGTGTTTTCCAATCAATTCCCACATATTCTTTAATAGTATTATTTAATCCATGTGCTCCTCTATCTACTAACCAGCCATAATAAACGAACCTTGGATCTTTAGGTAAAACACCCTTTACTGGCCATTGAACCTTCCCATTTGGATATAGTTTGCTTATCTTTTGGTATTCTTTCCATGCTTGTAGTAGGCTTGTTTTTGCTCCTTCTATACCATATCTTTTAAAATGAAGTGGTATTTTCTTTATTAATTCAATTAACTCTTCACTAGTAGCCTTATCAATCTTATTCTTTTCTTCCAATATTTTAATAAAATTGACTACATCATTTATGGATTTTGCTTCATAAACTTGTCCTATACTTCTGCCATCCGTTGAACCATACTGAATAAGTTCATAAAGATCAGCAGCTATATTTCTTGTTATCCTTTTCTCCTCCCAAAACAACTTATCAATAACTTGGGAAAAGGTATGATAACTTTTCATATCCCAGGTAACAGGAGGTATGTAGAACAGGAAGAATAGTGCTTGTCTCCTCGTATTTTTGTTTGGGTAGAGTATGCGTAGTTTTGTTGAGTTCCACCATGGCATATCCCTGTTGTATAGCATTGTTTTGTTGAATATTGGCTTGGAATCCAATTCCCATTGAAGCATTATTAGATCCCAGACTTCCCTGCTGTATGGAGTGATATTCTTATTATAGTATTTGATTCCATAAGGCTTGTCGAATAGACTCCAACTATTAGCAATAACCTTAACATTAATCCCCTCAAACATCTCCGGATATTTTGAAATATCGAATCCACTTTTATTTATTAAGTATATTTGTCTTGCAAGTATCCAAATATTTCTAGGTACGTTGATTTTAAGCGAGTAATCGTTTCCATCAATGGAGTGAAATATTATTTGAGAAAAATCTACGAGTTTGGCTCCATATTTCTCGTTTTGTGTACAATTTATAAGGATTGATAATGCATTTAACTCTTCTGGTAAGCCATTTTTAACTGCTACAGCATACTCTCCTATCGTTTTGATCGTGGCATCAGTAGCTTTCCTTGAATCAAAGTTGAACTTTAAACTGAGTTGGACGGCATAATCTGTGATGTTAAGCTTGTCCTCGGCCATTTCCTCTAAATTTATTACTGTAAAAAGCTTGTCAACTAGTTTGGAGAAATTATCTACTCTACTTAGTTCGTCGTCAGTTATTCTACCATCCTCGGATTTTTTTATGAGATAGTTTAAAAATGTTTTTATCTCAAGGATTTTTTCATTTCTCATTAATATTTCATCAAATTTTCTCTCATTTATCTGCTGTATTCCATCTAAATCTAATGGCTTAACTAGATCCAAGTATTTCTTACTTAACCCTAGCTTTAAAGTATAAAATAGGTTTGGGTTCGGTCTAAATGGATCTGTATGATACTCGTTTATCTCATCTAAATTTAATAATTCATCTGAATCCCAGTCTTTGAAAGATTTAAGCTCATTATCAGTTATCCTACCATCCGAAACTATCTTGGAGAGATGTTTTAATACCTTTTCCTTAGCTTTAAATTCTGCTGGAAGTGAGTTAAAGTAGTCTATCAGCTTCTTTTCATTTAACTGCATCACTCCATCGGATTCAAGAGATTTAAACAAACTGTAATTCAGATCTTTATTCATTAGATAAGCATAAATTGGATTTGGCTTTAATGGATCCAGGCTATGCTCTACTTCAAACTTATCGTTTAGAGTATCATCGTCAGTATCTATTTTAAATGGATCTGTATGATACTTGTTTGTCTCCATCCAATCGGTCAGACCATCTCCATCACTATCCCTAGTCTTATACCAGTAATCCAATATAAAATATCCAGCTATAGCTGTAGATAAAACCAATATGATGTATGCATAAAAATGCTTATTCCTAGCCATCAAATTATAGATTAATATCCCAATATATAAGATTCACTTTAATGAAACACCGATTTGAGAAATATAGTATTTATAGATCTTTAGATGAAAACAATGCATACACATGTGTATGGCCAAAATGTAAAAGAAACAAGGATTCTGTTGTACTGCTGATGATTCATTAAGGGGCGATGCAGAGGGAGGGTAGGTGTGTTAAGGGGGTTTACAAGGGTAGGTATTTGTGTGATCCTGTTTTGCAGGAGTTTAAAGAAGTTAGACCGAAGAATATTTTAGATATAATCTTAAGCTTCTTCACTAATCTTTTTTAGCTGTAAGGTAGAAGGATTTCTCCCGTGGTGGAATCCATTCAACTATTTCTTTTACTCCATCTTTAAACAATTCATCTCTACAATTATGGAGGCCGAATGTGTTTCCAAGCCCTATTACTATTGAATTTTTACACTTGCTTACTAATGCATAAATAACAGGATCTGGAAGTACAACACCCCACTCATAAGGAGACGCGCCTCCAATATGTGGATATATGTCAATCCATGTAAACGGTATTCCCAATGCTGCAAACGTTTGTGGTATTCCGAATGTGTATTGTCCTGCTTCTCCAGGCCATACTGGATCCCATCTGTTTACTCCATACGCAAATACTATTAGATCCCATTCTGGAAAGATTTTGTTTAGGTATTGGTGTATTCCGTTGTATCTGTTTACTATTTTCATGAAATCTACAACTCTCATGTTTTTTACTCTATTAAATTCTACCCCAAGGAATTGTTTAAAAACAGTTGGTAGAAATTGTCCCCTATCTCCAATCCAGAGGTAATAAAACATTCTTGGATCTGCCCAATAGTATGGTGGATATTTACCGCACCTGACTTTTCCGTTTGGATATATGCTCATTATTTTTTGGTATTCTTTTGGTAGTTGTTTTATGAATAGTTTTGTTCCGTTTATTCCAAACACTTTTTTACCTGTCTCCATGTCTATTGCACGTGGTTGTAGATTCCAGAACAATAGTTCCGCTATAGTTCTGTTTACATCATCCCTTATCCATTCATCTTTAAGCTTCGTTGAATCGTATATCGGGAAATATATGTATCTTCCACTCCTATTACCGAACTGTGGATAGGAATCTGCATAATATTTCCATTGCATCATGATGGCCTCCCATATATTGTTATCGGTAAAAGTATAGTTCACACCATCATAAAACCCAGGTCCATACGGATCGTCAAGCAAATCCCACGCATTCTGCAAAACCTTCCACTTAAGCCCCTCAAAAATCTCTGGAAAACTCAAAACATTATAGCCATCTTTAATACATCTAGCTATATGCTCAACAAGCATCCAAAAATCCCTAGTAACATTACAACTCACAATCACAATCTTATTCCCATAGTAGTCAACAATCATCCTTGGTTCAAGGTCTACAAGCTCCCTATGCTTGTTTGCCGCATCAACTATCCCTTTCAATAACTCTGAATCATGGCTTGGAAACATTTTTGTTAAACCCTTACTATAGTTTCCCAGCAGCTTTGCAGTCCAATAACTTATATCTGTATTTATGTATGGTATGATTTTCCTAACAGCATCAATCCTTTTCCTCAAACCTCTATCCCTGTATATTTGGTCTAAGAGTTTTTCAGTTCCCTGATAGGTTTCAGCCTTCCTCAACAAAGCAATAAGAGTTTTTTGATCATCCTTGAAAAGTTCTTCCACCAGTCTTGGAGCAGAGTAATAGATTCTCTCAACCACGCTTAACGGAAACCCAGTAGTATGCGCTATTTTCTCAGTAACAGCCGGCCTATAGTTTATTTTTATCTTCTGTATCTCAGTCGTTTTGTTAAACTTATCTACAAGAATTATTTTAAAACTGTTTTCACCCTCATCTATAGGAACGATTCCATTCAAACTATATGTTCCATCATTTATTCCAGTTACATTCAAACTATACGTCCTGTTATTCAAAACCAAAACTCTTTTAGCAAGACCCGAAAATTCTTTAACCCCCAGATCGATGTAAAGCTTATAGTTATGTGGATAAAAGTTTTTATACACGATTTCCGGTGGAACAGCGAAAGTAACGTTTAAGCTTAACGGAACTACATGACTACCATCGCTAACATTTACATACAATTTATACAGGCCTTCAAGTTTATCATCAAAAGGTACCTGAGCTTTATAGAGAGTTGAGTTTACTTGAGTGAAGGTTAGAGATATTTTTATGTTGTCTGGGCGAATCATATATCCATAAATGTTTACTATCCCCTTATCATCGACAGCATTTATAGAAAAGCTCTTTGCCTCAACATCCAAGCTATAATTCTTTATTTTAGGTGGACTATCTATAGTAAGTGTATAGAGAAGCACTCCAACTATAGATAAGACTAATATAATAAGTAACAACTTACCTTTAGTCATCAAATATAATTTAGATTACTATTATATAAGATTCATTATCCATATCTCTTGCCGTAAGAACGGCACATACTATGCAATGATGGGAAATATTATGCTCGCTAAACTCAAATAGGAGTGAAACATATTGGTAGAGTAATTGCCATTTCCTATATTTATTCGCATCCAAGCCCTATATTAGATTAATGCATGGATTAAACACATATTTCAGTTAGGAGCAATATTGAATGGTCTCAAACATAACCAAAAGTTATATATACCACCAAAAGTTACATATCCTCCCTCTTGATAATAATATATGATGATTGTAGATGAACTACACTATCATTTGATAGTGTGGGGATGCTGGACGACAAGGGATGAGTGGATGAGGGCAGCCCCAATCCAATGCTACAGAGGATTAAGCGTATACTAGTGTGAGAGGGGAGAGGTAGCCCACCCTAAGAAACAAAAATATTTACGTTTTTTACCCTCCACTTTTCCCCTTCACGATGAAATTTGAGGAAGATGGGGAGGTGGAGGGATCCAGAACACGATAAAATACTAGTATCTTAATCCGGGGTCGGATAAAATTCTACCGAACCTACCAAATCTACCGATACTACCGAGCCTACCGATACACAGCTAACCCGACACCCGGATCAACTAGGGTTTAGGGCT
>Ga0190308_1000367_pt1 | contig 14781 bp, 15 predicted proteins | sample 48700756_MG_FD_165050 | JGI IMG/M metagenome (GOLD analysis project Ga0190308, IMG submission 165050) | Hydrothermal vent sediment bacterial communities from Southern Trench, Guaymas Basin, Mexico - 4870-07-5-6_MG | ecosystem: Environmental > Aquatic > Marine > Hydrothermal vents > Sediment ...
GTGTTAAGGAAGTGGGGATCGACAGGAGTTCAAGAAACCGTGAATAGAGCATACTTCGACCTCCTCCAATACATACCAGTATATCCGGTCGAGGATCCGGAGAAGCTGACCGACCGGGATGGAAACGTCCTCCCAGACGTCTACATAGTTCCAAAAGGCTCGACCCCAAGAGACCTAGCATACATGATACACACAGATCTTGGAAGGACATTCCTATACGCCATCGACGCTAGGAGAAAAATTAGGCTTGGGGAAGATTATAGGTTGAAGTGGGGAGATGTGATCTCGATCGTGGCGGCCGGGAAGAGGGGCTAATCATCGATGAATGAGAACTCCCTCAAGATCTCGCCAACCTTCCTAAAATTAACTCGAAATGAAGTAGGGGAGGTGGCTAAGATCCAGCCTGAGTTGAGGAATTCCTGAAGCACTAGCTCAGGAGATTCTGATCCACCTCCCACTATCACATCGGCTTCATCCAATGAGAGGTCTGGAGAATCTAATCGACCGGCGGCGTATAGGAGGAGCTTACCTATCATATAGAGGATTAGGACGACTCTCCTAGGAAGCTTCTCCTAATTCTTTATGACGATCACGTTTTCATGGAATTCTAGAAGGAGTTTAAGTGCATTTACATGCTTCAGGATCTCTTCTGCCATAACTTCCTTGTCGATTGTTAAACTCTGAACAAGTTTCTTTAAACGTTCCTCTGCACTTTCATTCATTAGGGGATCCCCTAAGCTTAGCCTCTATCGTGGATATGGCCTCCTTCATCCTCATGGTCTCCGCGACATAGATTCCCCTCTCACTCCTCTGAATAAATCCCTTCGAGAGAAGCTCGCTCAGCAAGGCTCTTGTATAATTTTCCGGAAAGTCTAACGCACTTGAGATCTCCTTAATGGAGGCTCCAGGAGAATCCGTTAATTCAGCCAGATAGGCAAGCTTCTTGGCAAAGAGATAGAGGAGGACGTGGTAGATCTTTGGGATACGGCTTCTGTCGGCTATTATCACAGGCTTACCGTCCTTCGTCAATCTTATGAACTCTTTAGCCTTAGGCAAGACATCGCTTATGATGTTTTGCTCATCGATCATCAACTGCTCTCTTATCAGCTCCTTAAGAGACCTATTCATCTCGCTTTCTAGAAAGCAAAAACTTCATTTAAATTTTTTGCTTTCTACGCTCTACCCGTCGCCTAGGTATTTCGTTGAATAGTATCCCCACTCCTTCTTGCTCCCAAAGCTCCTAACACCCCTCTCCCTCACCTGCTTCCTAAGCCTCTCGGCCTCCTCGTGGTCGATCTCCCCCCTCCGCTCAAGGTAGTCTATGACCTCGAACGCCTCCTCATCGTCCTCGCATCTCCTAAGATAGTCTATCGGGGTGGGCATGCCCGGTCCTTTACGCCTCTCGGCCTCCCTCTCTCCCTCCTCGATATCTGTTCGGACGGCGTCTATCGAGAGATACATCTTCTTCAGCACGATCTCCCTGTATAGGTTTGGGAATAGTTTCTTGAACGTCTTCTCATCTATCTCCATCCTCTTCTCCCCTCTGGTATGAATAGGGCTGTGGGCATCTTCCTCAAAACTTTCCTCAGCTCGGAGATGTTTAAACCTTTCTTGACGTCTCCGAAGATGTCGCATCTAGGCGGGTTTAGGTAGCTTGAATGCTCCTTCAAGATTATCTCAATCTCATGGCCCCTCCCACCCTTGATCCTGATCCTCCATAAGCTCCCATATCTGAGAGGCTCCGGAACATCTATCCGCTCCACTCCCAGGATCTCATAGCCTAATTGATTAATCCTCCCCTTAACCTTCTCCAGATCCTCGGAGTCTATCTCAACATCTACGTCGCTGCTGGGCTTGATTATCCCCCTCCAGACGCTTCCAACTAACCTCGGGTTGAATTCGCTCAAGCTCTCCATGACCTCTAATGCCTCCTCTCTAAGCTCCCTCAACCTCCTCCAATAATCCTCCCCCTCAACCTCTAACGCGTATTCGAGGATCTTTAACGCAACCTCCCGATTACTTGGGAGAATAGATGTCTTCAGGGCTTCAGCGGCTGCCCTCTTAGCATCGACATACTCTCCACATTCTCCATTATAGAGTAGTTTTGCGGCCTCGAACGCGACCAGATCTCTAAGTTGCCGCCTTGATCTCCTCGGCCTCCTTAATCTCTCTCTCAACTCTCTCCTCCGTATAAACCCACTCTGGAACTTTTAAGACCTTGCTCTTAATCACCCCAACGTGTCTGGGCACCGTTATCTTCTTCACCTCTTGATAGATGTCCGACGCGGTCTTCCCAAGGACAAATTCTTGAGCGAGCTGCGAGAGGTTGAGCCTGCTAGCCGCCTCCTCCAGTATCTCCTTCATGGCCTTCCTGATGAGCTTTGCCTTGATCGAATGCGACCTAACCTTCTTTAGGGTGAAGGCGGTTGCTTGAACTCTTAGGTCGAATCCGTCCTTAGTCGTCAAATTGAATATCCCGTCTATCCTACTCGACCCCCTCCTGACCAAGCTTCTAACGAATTCTCTACCATACTTGTGGCCATAGAAGATTGTCTCGGCGATCGAGTCCTTGACCCTGACGATCTTGAACCTTATGAGGAGATACTGTTTTGAGAAGTCTCCGGTGATCGTGTAGAGGCTAACCCAGATGGTTCTCCCGATAACCTGGCTCGGATCGGAGGCCCATGTAGTCCCGATCTCCTTATAGCCAAAATACCTCGGGGAATATATGGTGTAGATCTGCTTAGGCGCCTTCTTCTCGGCTGAGGGTCTCCGCGGCATCTCAAGGCTACCCCTGAGAGAGCCATTATAAGAACCTTCAGAGATCCATTGAGGCACCCCCCAACTGTCCAACCAAATTAAACTTATATGGAGAATCCTTCAAGTTTAAGCCGTGCCTGAGCGCCTCACGATGATATGCATTCTCTTGATGATCTCTCTAGTAGCCTTAACGATCCGCCCGGTTTACGCGGATAAGCTTGTGGTCGCGGTGACGATGTCCCAGCTCAAATCCGTCGTCCAGGAGATCGGCGGGGAGAAGATTTCGGTGGAGTGCATTATCCCGGCGGGGGCGGATCCACACAGCTATGAGCCGAGCGAACAAGTCTTGGCGAAGGTTCTCTCAAATGCTTCTCTGATCGTGATGAGCGGGCCGACCCACCTCTTAGTCGAGAAGAAGATCTGGGAGCTACATGATAGAGGAATCTTGCGGAGCCCGATAATAGATTATAGGGATTATGTGAGGGAGGGATTAAGGATCTTGAAGAACGCGAAGACCGGCACCCCGAACCCGCATGGATACATGTTCTCCTTGATGGGCTTGGAGGCGATCGCCAAGGCCGTTGCAAAGAGGCTTATCGAGATAGATCCGGAGAATCGAGGCTACTATGAGGCGAACTTGGAGAGATATCTCTCAAAGCTATCCTCGATCAGAGAAGAGGTAAGAAAGCTTGGGATCCAGGGTGTAAAGGTGATCTTGCTCGGGCCTCCGATGCAGTATGTGGCCGAGGATCTAGGTCTCAGGATCGTTGACTGGATTCTCCCAGAGCTCTCGATCGAGGTGACGGAGGGGGATGTGTTGAGGATTGAGGATGAGATTAGGTCTGGTGAGGCCGACCTAGTCTTCGTCAGCGACCTAGAGCTATCGAGGCAGGGCAAGTTCCTCGGCCTATTAAGAGAGCATAGGATACCACATGTGACGGTTCCGGTTCTGAGTTTATCGAATGAGCCTCACATGATCTCCCTCCTCGCCGCCACATCAATAAAGTATAGGTCGGGGCTGGTGATCGGCGGCTCGAGTGAGGATGGTTTGTGGAGATCGATGTTGATCCCATCGATCACCGCCAACATTATATTGGCGCTCTTTGTAGCTTTATTGCTGTTGAAGGTGAGGAGCTATGCAAGGGAGCGTTGAAGCCCATGGGGTAACGTTTAGATTTGGGGAGAAGTTGGCTCTAGAGGATGTGAGCTTCAAGATCTCCTCACCATTCTACTGCGTGGTGATGGGGCCTAACGGCGCCGGGAAGACGACCCTCCTCAAGATAATGCTTGGATTGCTGAAGCCTCAGGAGGGTTGGGTCAGGGTCTATGGATATGATTCGGTTAGGGATTCTAGGCACGTTAGGGAGTTGGCGGGATACGTTCCCCAAGTTGTAAACATCGATCAGAGGGTTCCGATAACGGTTGAAGAGCTCGTGGCGATGGGAGCCCTATCGAAGACCATACCTCCAAGAATAATAACGAGGGGGATTAGGGACAGGATTAGAGAGGTCTTGGAATTGGTCGAGATAGACGATCCGTCGGCGCTATTCACGGAGCTTAGCGGAGGATTGAGGCAGAGGGCCTTGATAGCGAGGGCCTTGATCAAGAATCCTAAGCTCCTCCTACTCGATGAGCCCTTCTCGATGCTGGACTTCGACATGAAGTGTCAGATAGCCGAGCTACTCTATCAGCTTCACAAGAAGTTCGAGATAGATATATTCTTGGTCGCCCACGAGCTAAGCCCATGCATAGAGCTTGAGCCTACCGTGATCCTACTGAATAAGCGGGTATACGCGATTGGGAGGGCTGAAGAGGTATTGAGGCTTGAAAACTTGAGGAGAGCCTATCCTGGATTAACCGAGGTCCCAGCGGGATTCATCCTAGGCGAAGACCATGCTTAACATGATCCTCTTAACCTACGGGCTGGCGGCGCTCAGCGGGATCCTAATAGGATCTATCAGCATGCCCATGGTAACCTCGAGGAGCATAATGTTCGCGTTAACCATGCTCCACTCGATCCTAGGCGGGGCGATCCTCGGAATATACCTAAACATAGTCTTGGGGATGAGTATCCCGGTGCCGGTGATCGCAACCCTAACGGCCATAGGCTTATCGATCCTAGCCGCCGAGCTGATCGAGAGAGGTTTCGCTGAGGATGTGGCGATAGCCTTAAGCGTCTCGATAGCCACGACCATAACGATAGTCTTCAGCTTCCTAGCAGCATATCTGTCGAGCACGGCGATCGCCGAGGCATGGCTATACATAGCCGGGACATCCGCCATAGCCACCATAGACGATTTCTCCCGAATCCTAACAGCGTCGATAGTGGTGATCCCATTGATCCACACAATATCTAGGGAGCTGAAGTATATCGCATTCGATGAGGATGGGGCGAAGGCCCTTGGATTAAGCGTGAGATTCTACAGATACCTCTTCTATTCTCTGATCGCGTTGGCAGCCTCAATACTCTCCTCGACGATAGGGGTCTTGGTCACCCACGTGATCATGGCCGTGCCCGGAGCCGTGGCCTTGAGATTCAGTAAAAGGGGCTCTTCCTCCATCTCATATCTCACGGCCATCGGCCTCATGGTGGCCGGGTACTTTTTCGCCAGATTGATCAATATTCCTCCGAGTGGAGGGGTCGGGATATTCTCAGCCATATTAATTCTGATCATGATGGCTTGGAGGAGGCGTGCTTAGATCTCTCCAAGGATCTTATGGCTTTCAGCGTGAGATTCGCCATACAAAGTATGTCATCCAGGGTTGTGAGGAGGGATCTCACGCCCCTCTCACATCTAATCTCGAATAGGATCACCTTTCCAGCTCGGGTCATCTTGAGTTTTAATCCCCTCGGGAGCGGCTGATTGTCTGGTTCAAGGCTCTTCGCGATTATCTCGGCCTCCCTCTCATCCATGAACGTCAGACTCAGCTCGGCCTCACTTAGAATCTCCAAGCATCTCACCCGTAATCCTATCGACCTCCAAAACGAATAACGTCTTCTTCATCTTCGGTATCTCAGCCCCAGCCGCTATGTCGTGGCCCCCTCCCCGACCTCCAACGATCCTCGCAGCCTTCTGTAGGATCTCGCCGAGATCCAAGCCCATCTTGATCAGCTTCTTGCTGGCCCTCGCGGAAACCTTTATCGACCCCTCGGCCGAGGCCATGGCTATTAGGATCTTATCTTCTCCTAGGATTCCGGTTGAGGAGATCATCGAGGCAACCGAGCTTATCAGCTTGTGATCTATTACGTCCCCGCCGTCTATGACTATCGTGTGTTTCAGCTCCTGCCTGCTCTCATCCCTCATCGCATACTCTATGGATCTGGCGAGCTTAATCCTATAATCCTCTAAGAGCTTCTGGGCTTTTTCTAGGAGTTCGGCGCGGTTACCCATCGCGACCGCTATCCCGACCCACTCATTCCCAGTCTTTCCACAGGCGTTTAAGAGGGAGGCGAACTCCCTAGCATCCCTAAGATGGGTCCAGGGCTCCTCCTTAACGAGCTCATAGACCTTTCCGATTAAGCCCCTCGCCAGGCTGGGCGGAAGCCCGAGCGATGCCAGATGCTTCATCAAACCATTATAGAGCTTCTTCTTCTCATCCTCGTCGAGTTCGGCTAAAACCTTCCATCTGTCATCCTCCTTGACCTTAATCCCGACATCCATTAGGAAGCTATATGCTCTCGACTCGTCTCCGGAGATTCCGGGGATGAATGGGTTGGTTGTGCTGGCCAGGGCTATGTGGATCGGCTTATAGCTCCTGCCGTAGAATAGTAGATCCTCCTCAACCCTCATCAACCCGGCGTCGACGGAGTCTTTAACTATGAGCTCATTTAATCCGTGGAGAGATCTCCCATCGATCCTATCCTGCAGATCTCCTAGAGCTCCGACGACCGCGATTGGAGAGTAGCTCACGTTCTCCCCATTTAACGCCTTGGCCACGAGATACGTCACTCCAGCCCCGCTTATCTCATCCGCCCCATTTATCCCATAGAGATGCGGATTCGCTTGGATTATGTTTTTGGATGCCTCGCCCATAGGCTCATGATGATCTAGTATGATGACGGGCGAATCCCCAACCACCTTAGCTATCTCATCTAGGTAGCCGCTCCCAATATCCGTGAAGACCGGGATGAAGTCCTCTGAGAGGTCCTTGAGGTCCTCGAAGACCTCGTCTATGCCCCCAACCGCCCTCGTCAAGAACCTCGCCCCCTCCCTCAAGAACATTATCGAGGCTATGGCTCCTGAGGAAAGCCCGTCGGCATCATTATGGCAGAAGATCATGAAAGATCTACCCTCATCTATGAGCTTCCGGATCTCTCCGGCAACCCTTTCAACCTCTTCGAGGAATTCTCGGTAAATGCTCTCATCCAAGCTCATTACTCGACCCCAATCTAAATCTCGCCCTATATAGATAAACCTCACTTGCTGATGATTGCTTAAGACCCAGACTATCTGTAGGCGTATATGAGCTTCGGCTGCCAGTCAGGCGGCAGGACCCCCCTTCTCTTATAATATTTCACGAGCCTATGGATCTTGGCCTCAACGAGCTGAAGCCTATGCCTATTATATCGATCACTTCTATTCTTGCTTAGATGGACGTGCATCCTCCTAGCCCGCTCAAGCAGGTTTGCAAGGTCTTCGGGGATCTCGGGTAGGAGATTATTCTCCTTCAGGATCTGGGTTATGCTCTTCCCGGTTATCTGCTTAACGAGTGGGACTCCATGCTGATCCCTCAGAATAATCCCTATCATGCTCGGCGGATAGCCCTCCTTCGCATACTTAACCACGAGAGCCTCAACCTCATCGGGGGTGAGCTTAACCCAGGATGGTGGAGCCTTGCTGATCGGCCTCTTCGACCCCGACCTCCCCCGCTTACGGGCATGCATCCTCGCCATCTTCCGCCTTGAAACATCGTTGGAGGCCGATTATTTAAGGTGTTGGGGGTGGGTTTATGTTTCCGCGGCGGCTTAAAAGAGACAAAACTTATCCGCGTTGAGAGCGGTCTTTCATCAAAGGGAGTATGTATGCGAGGACCCATGAGATCTTGACGAGGGAGGCCGCGAGGCTGGCCGGGGTGGATGAAAGACTTATCCCAGAACTCTGCCTTGGAGCTAAGTCCCCAGATCTAGCCCCAGACTATGACTATAAGGTTTATCTCACCTATCGTGGGAGGCTTAGGGTTAGGAAGACGAGGATAAAGCACCATGAGCCGAATCCAAGCCTCTTGAAGAAGTATATCGTCGAGGCCAGGCATAGGTGGATTAAGGGGAGGAGGGAGGAGGCCGCGAGGCTCGTTGGGAGAACTCTACACTACGTCGGCGACAGCACGATAATCAGCCCCTCTAAGGATGAAGAGTTACATGATCGGATGGAGAGGGAATGTTCGAGGATGGATCCAAGACATGTGATCGGAGATCTAAACCTGTTCAAGCCTGTTGGGAAGAGGGAGACTTTGAGGGTGTTGTTGGAGAGCTTGGAGGAGGGGCCTGCGTTGAGCGCCCTAGAGGCGGTTAAGAGGACCCTATCCACCTCCTTCAGCATAATATCCTCAACCTTATCCCCGCCCACGGCTCCCGAAAGGTTTAGAGAGCTTGGAGGTCGATGCTGTGAATACTTTAGGGAGAGGAGGAGGCTCATACTCCTTCTCTCACTCCTCCTAACAATACTTCCATTCATCGCCTTAATCTTCTTAAGCCTCGAACTTAGGCCCGCCATCGCCTTCGCATCACTCATCCCCACGATAATACCGTCCATGGTGGCGGGGGTATCGGCCGCGATCCTCTATAGATCACGAGACATGAACACCGCACTATACTCTGCCCGCCGGGTCTATGGAATGCTCCCTTGGATAATCGTTGGAGGGGTTATTAGCGGATTGATCACGTTCGGCATGGGATACATGGCCATCGCCATATCGCCGACCCCAGAAATAATCATGACGATAATAGCCTATCTCAGACTATTCAACACCTCGGAGTGGAAGGAGATCAAGGACGAGATCGACTGGTTTACGTGGAGGTGACCTAATCGAATAGAGTTTTAAGAATTCCACACGTCGATAATCCATAAATTATCGGTTAAGTATCACTCCCCCCGAAATGGGGCTTAGAGGAAGATTACTGGCCACATTTATCTCCCTCTCCTTCGTCTCCCTCTTCGCAGACATAGTCTATGAGGGGGCGAGATCTATCGGAGGGGCATACTTGAATTTCCTAATGGCTCCCGCGATAGCTGTAGGCATCCTCGGATTCGGGGAGTTTCTAAGCAATTTGATGAGATTCTTGGGAGGGGTCTTGGCGCAGAGGATGACCTCAGGAAAAGCTTACTGGTCCCTGATATTCATCGGCTATCTAGTGAACCTAGCAATACCCTGCCTAGCATTCACCGGAGCCTGGGAGATCGCGATCATGCTATTCCTGGTCGAGCGGGTTGGTAAGGGGTTGAGGGCTCCGGCAAGAGACGTTATCCTCTCAGAGCTGACCGATGAGGCTAAGAGGGGTAGATGGTTCGGGCTACACGAGCTATTGGATCAGATAGGGGCGATAGCCGGGCCGGCGATAATAGGCGCATCGATATACGTGAGCAAGCCGCTGGAAGCTGGATATAGGCTCGCATTCAACCTCCTATGGATTCCGGTGGTCATAATGATAGTAATGCTGCTCTCAGCCTACATGAATTATCCTAGACCGAAGGCGGTGAGCGCGACCATCGAGGAGAGGAGCTTGAAGAGGCTCGATAAGAGGTTTTGGAGCTATCTAATAGGCTCGATCCTAACCTTACTGGGATTCATCTACTGGGGAGTGATAGCATATTATGCCCAGGACGCGGTCAAGACCGGGGTTCTAGCGGCCGGAGAGATTCCAATACTATATCTGATCGCCATGGCCGTTGACGCGATCATAGCTCTCCCGATAGGCTTACTCTACGATCGGCTTGGATTAAGATCCGTCGCCTTGGCCCCGTTGACGGCGATCCCGATAACCCCCCTGCTATTCATGGTTGGAGGGAGGGTTGGATTATATCTGGCAGCTATTCCATGGGGGTTGACCATGGGGATCGTCGAGACCATAATGAGGGCGAGCGTAGCGGACATAGCGCCGGTCGAGGTGAGATCCCTCGCATATGGAATCTATTCATCATCGATAGGATTCGCGTGGTTCACGGGATCCCTGATAATGGCATACATGTATCAGGTCGGCCTCATAAACATGATCATCATCCTGACGATAATCTCGGAGGCCACGGCCCTAATCATCTACGCCACGACTTTAAGATGATGGTTTAACGCCATTTGAAGATAGACGATCTAAGCCCTCTTCTTTACCGCTAATTGACGAAGACCCACTTAATTCAATATGATGGAAATTATGTGAGTGTGGTAGCCCGGCCCGGATTCGAACCGGGGTCCCCGGGGTTCCCCTCAACCCACCTGATCCAGAGCCCGGGATCCTTAACCCCTTTCTGACCAGGTTTGGCCGCTAGACTACCGGGCTTCATTCATGAGTTGGATTAGGATGGCTTTATCCTTTTCGCAAACCATTTTAATGGGGGTGAGGACTCGGATACCCGTGCTTAAACATCTCTTGATCTTTCTCACAACCTTCACGGCTGGCTTCCTAGGCTCTATGCTCGGGGTCGGCGGCGGATTCTTGATGGTCCCGATCTTCGTCCTCCTCCTAAAGATCCCGATGCATCAGGCAGTCGCCCTAAGCTTGGTGGCCATCTCTGGGACAGCGATCTCCTCATCAACCATTTACATCTCTAGAAAGCTCGTCAACTTCAGGGTAGGCGCGATCCTCGAGTCTGCCACCATATTGGGGGCGGCGATAGGCCCGAACATCGCCCTGAAGCTTGAGGCCGAGGTCTTGGAGTTCATCTTCGGCTCAGTCCTACTATACGTAACCTATAGAATGTGGGTTAGGCGGGAAGATGGAGAAAGCGATGGAATGGTTGTAGGACCGAGCTACATTAGGTGGACGACATCGCTCTTAGGAGCATTCTCCGCGGGATTGATAGCCGGCATGATCGGAATCGGTGGAGGAACGTTGAAGGTTCCGATAATGTATCTGATCCTTGGAGTTCCGATGAGGATAGCGGTGGCGACAAGTCAATTCATGATCTCCCTAACATCGGTGACATCATCATCGATCTACATCCTAAGCGGATTAGTAAACCTTGATACGGGTCTAGCGGCGATAACGGGGTCGATAAGCGGAGCTCAGCTTGGAAGTAGGATGGGCTTAAGGCTAAAGAGTCATCAGATTAGGAGATTGTTCTCCGTAATCCTAGCATTATTCTCCATAACCATGATCCTCAAATCCCTTACCCATTTTCCTTAAACCTTTTCACCTTTAAAAAAATGATGTGGAAGGGTTAAGCTTATTGCAGGGTCTTCGGCGCCTCCTGATTTCCTGGCCCAAAGTTTTTCAATATCACTAAGTTCTCTCTCCCCGTATTCTCTATCTTAACTCCCTCCTTAGCGACATCCTTAGTCACAAAGAACTCGTCATGCGTCAGCTCCCCGAATCGTATTATGGTCGGCGACTCAATCTCGAACTTTCCAAGCCTTCCCCTTCCTTGGACTACTATCATCCCATATGCTTCCGAGTCTTTTATCAAGACCGACTTCTTCGGGTAGACTGTTAACTCCTTGGCGCTGAAGTCCTCGATTCCATAAACTATCCACTTCTCATAATATCCTTCTTCCCTCATCTCCTCCGGATCTCTCACCGGCACATGTTTTATGAAGTGATTTTTCTTGAAGTCCGGATCCGTGTTCAGCTCCCAGTCTATGAGGTCGACGATGTATTCCAAGTCATTTTTATGCTCTTCAGGGATGTCTTTCATCGCCAAGTCCCAAGGTATGACCCTGCCCTCCACCATGGATTGGTACATCGCAAATACGTCGGATGATTTTTGAGGCTCATAGGTTAGGAGGGAGCCCGGCGCGTGGAGTATCCCAGCTTGGATGAGCCAGCTTGTTCCAGGTCTTATCCTATATGCTCTCGAGAGATCGAGGATACCATTATCTCCCTCATTCCATCTCTTCAAGCATTCGATTACGTCCTGCTTCGTCGTTGATGGATGTAGGCCGAAAAAGGTGTAAGGAAATCTCCCTTCATCGAAGTTTAGCTGAGGCGGAAAGTAGTATGCTTCAGGCTTTCCCTCCTTTCCATACTTCCTCACCTGCTCGTCTTTCTGATGTAGATGGAGTGGAAGCGGGCCGGCGTAGTCGAAGAATTTCGTGAAAGCCTTCAGTCCGCCGTATTTTCTCATAATGTCCTTACCTAATATATCGTCTCCCATGACCTCTATCATCTCTCTCAGAAGGATCTTCTTAATCTCCCCATCCGATTTGAAGACGACGTAGCTGAGACCCTCATCCTCAGGAGCTCCTGGATTATCGGCCCTAACCGTGGAGGCGATCCATCTCTCGCATATCCCTCCTCTTTCCGCTCCAAGAGCGTAGAGGTCGCGCTTGTCCAGTTTAAGTCTTCCACCCGGCTCTCCTAGGTTCGATGGCCGCGGAACCCAGGTTGGCGCGAGCCACAGGATTCCATCCCCAAACTCTAATGCCTGCCTGATGAGTTTCTCATTCGACAATACTTTTACACCTCCGACTCAAGTAAAGTAATGGTTATGGGGAAATTTAAAGTCTTAGCAAGCTATTCTGATCCATTTTCCGCTGAGCATCTTGCCGCCCACAGACCCCTTGGGCAGATCCATAAACATAGCGGTGGTCTATAGCTATCGTTCGCAGCTCCGATCGTTATGAAGCATAATGTTTATGAGTTTTCTGGATTGAGACCGTATGGAAGTTCCTAAGGGTGAGGATATTCTCTCACTCATCGTAGCGATGGTTTTCGAATTGCCAGATGATTTAACAAGGTTTGTGGGATTGGTCTTCAAGCAATTGACCAATTATTGTAACAAGCTCCCTCTGTCTTCTCCCATTTCTTTTTCTTGACACTATTCCAGTCTTATACATCTTAAGTCGATTCGCTCGATTCCACGTCATGATCTCAAGCTAATACATTTTGATTCTCCTTGGATCATCTTTGGAATCTCCACGTAATCCTCCAAGATTGTTCGATGCGGATTCTTCGCCGCAACATAGGTTTGGATGACCGAGATGAGTTCCAGGGAGTAATCTCTCGGTTCATCGTCATGTATTCTTAGGGCATTATTTCGCATTCGGTTAAAGTTAACCGTTAAAACCATTTGCTCAGCGACCTTAACCCGCATTGGGGAAATACAGGTACATCTTGAGCTACGGGATAAGCGATTCGTGGAAGTATGCTAGAGATGGGTGGGGAATAGCGCTGCACAGGATCTGCTCCAGGACCGGGAGCTTCCCTCCCTCCCTCGCCCACTACTTTGTCGTGAAGTACTCCAGGATCGGGGACGTGGTTTTAGATCCATTCAGCGGCAAGGGGACGGCGCCGCTTGAGGCATGCCTTAATGGGAGGATAGGAGTTGGAAACGACTTATCCCCGGAGGCATACGTTCTCACAAGAGCTAAGGTTAGACCAGTTCCGAGGAGGAGGGTTCTTGAGTGGATAGATTACGCCGAGAGGAGGCTTGATCCATCGGGCTACGATGCGTCGGAGGTCGATGATGATGTCAGGGCGTTCTACAGCAACTATACCTTGAGGCAGATTCTGGCCGTTAGAGACCTGATATATGAGATAGATGATGAAGATTTAGCGAACTTCATCAAGGCGATGATGCTCGGAATACTCCACGGCCCAACCAAGATCCACCTAAGCGTCAGATGCTCTCACTCCTTCTCGATGGCCCCCGGCTACATCAAGAGATACGTTAAGGAGAATAGGATCAGGAAGCCGAGGAGAGATGTCTTGAAGTGTTTGAGGATTAAGGCAGAGAGGGTGTTCAGGGATGGGATCCCATCAGTTAAAGGATTTGCATACATGGATGATGCGAGGGCTCTGCCGATAGAAGATGAAAGCGTGGATCTCGTGGTGACCTCCCCGCCATATTTCAATATGCAGACATATGCGTGGGATAACTGGCTTAGGCTGTGGTTCCTCGGGTACAGCTACGAGGAAGTTAGGAGGATGCTCTTCCAAACCGAGTCGATCAAAAAGTTTAGGGAGTTCATGAGGGATTCCTTGAGAGAGATCTTCAGGGTTCTGAGATGGGATAGGGCTGCGATAATAGTCTTGGGTAGGGTGAGGTTGAAGGGAAAGATCATCGACATGGCGGAGCTGGTCGCCCCAATAGCGGAGGAAGTGGGCTTCCAAGTCAAGTCGATAATCTCGGACTCCATTCCAAAGTCGAACAAGTATCTCTGGTATCTTAAGGAGGGAGATGGGGTCAGTAAGGAGGTGATCTTGGAGCTGGCAAAAGGAGAATTCCAGCCAAACAATATTCGGATTGACTGGAGCTCTGAGGAACCTCTAACCATAATCAGGGATTATGAGGAGGTGATCGAGGCGTGATCTTGGAGAGTCATGGCGATGCTTGCAGGCTTGGCTATCTGAGATTAATCGCGTGCCTCCTAGAGGATGGTTCTCAGAAGAGCTTTGACTTCCTCGCGAGCATCCTCTATGATATGCTGAGAAACCTCGAAATCTATGAACCTCTTGCTCAGAAGCCTATAGGATTGATAACGAGGTACGTTAACGCCAGAAATTATGTCACCTTAGCCGCCGAGATGGGTTTCATCGATAGAGCTTCGCAGACAATCGGGGAGTTTGGCAAGCTATATCTCTGCCTCGACTCGGCGAGCAAGTTTAGGGAAGTCGTTGAAGGTAGAAGTGTCCCAAGCCTCAATGACCTCATCGCCTTAAATGATGCTGAAAAGCTCTTCTTCCTATGGATTCTATTGAATAGGGATTACCCGATGATACAGTATATCCTGAGATGGATTATAGGGAGAAGGAGCTTCACGAGGCAGGAGGCCATGAATCAGATAATGGAGGAATTCTATCCAGATTCTCTGAGAAGTATTCTACCAACCCTAGATGCTAGGAGGAGGAAGCAGATAATGAGGGAGATC
>Ga0190308_1000369_pt1 | contig 14726 bp, 27 predicted proteins | sample 48700756_MG_FD_165050 | JGI IMG/M metagenome (GOLD analysis project Ga0190308, IMG submission 165050) | Hydrothermal vent sediment bacterial communities from Southern Trench, Guaymas Basin, Mexico - 4870-07-5-6_MG | ecosystem: Environmental > Aquatic > Marine > Hydrothermal vents > Sediment ...
CAAGGGTGCAACATTTGCAAATGTTGTTGTGCTACGAGGCATAACCTCAAAAATTCAGAGAGCGATGCGATTTGATGACTTTCAGCGAGAGGAAGAGCGCAGGGTCTGGTATGTCGCAGTGACAAGAGCATCTCAAAACTTGTATTATTGTGACTATCCGTTCACAATTCACACTTTTCCTGAACCTTAGAGGGTGATGGAAGTGCGTTGTGTTTGGTGCGGCTCAGAAACATCAACACGGAAGGATGGCAGAGTCTTCTTCTGCGTGAAGTGCAACAAACCGTTAGTCTTTGAGCTTGAGGATGATTATGCCGAGGTAATCAAGGCTTCTGACTTCCACTTACCGCAGCAACCGCAACAACTACAGCAACAGCGGGAACAGCAACAACCACAGCACCGGCAGCAGCCACAGAAGCAGCAGCCACAGAAGCAACCACAACAACAGCAACAGAGGCAACAGCAAGAGCAACAGCAGAAGCAGCAAGAGCGACCGCAAGAGCATTCTCAGAAGCAATCTCAGCTACGAGGCCAGACCACTCTCTTCGCATGGTGATGCCGCATGACAAAATACAACGAAGTAGTTCCGCTCACAAAGGAGCAGCGCATCAAAGAGAAAGCGGGCTGGAAGGCACTCAAGTATTTCTACGAGCCAGCACCACCAGCAGACATCATCCTTGCGAGGAACGAACATATAGAAAGAGTGGCAGCGCTCTCACCGATTCAAGTCTTTGGCGAAGACGACAGAGGCTTCACATATTGGGTCAGCGCTGATGATCTGTGGATGGTTGAAGGCATGCCAGCAGTTCATCGTGAAGTCAGCAAATACGAAATTATCTTAGATTGCGAAAGCGAGCGCACAGCGAAGTTTGTGCAGAACACGCTTGACGATGAGAAAATCCCTTACAGACTTTTTGACTCTGGTGGCAGGGGCTTTCACTTCCACATTTTCTTTGAGCTTCCTAATATTAACGGCAACAACAACGACGGCAACGACGGCAACAGTAGTGACGACGCCTACGACAACTTCAAGCGCTTCTTCATAGGTTATTTCCCCACCGATCTGAACTTAGCATACAGGCACGGCGTTCGCGAGATTTACTCGCTGAACATGAGAAAAGGCTTCATCAAATATCCTGTCGAGACTGTCGAGAGGGCGTATAAGACATGGAAGAACGCCGAAATTGTTCATGTGCGCTATCCTGTGTGGCGTCCACGAAGAAGCATCATGAGAGACTTTGAGCGATGGCTTGAACGGAGAGAAGAGGAAGAACGGAAGCGTGAGGAAGCTCTGAGGAAGAAGGGAATCAAAATCCCTAAGAGGAAAATTCCACTAAATGAAGCCCTTGAGATATATCGAAAGCACTTAGACATTGTGAAGGAGACGCCGAAATACATACGAGCTCACTGTCCATTTCATCCACCAGACAAACATCCGTCGTTTATTGTGGTCAAAGAAGGAAAGTTTGCAGGCTTGTTTTTTGAGCATCACAAAGAGGGTAGGACTGTGGGTGATATTCACAAATTTCTGCGAATGCTGAAGGAGAAGATGGAAGCAAAGGGTGAGAGAAATGCTGACCAAGTGGGAAAAGAAGCAGAGGGAAAAACGAAAACGCATTCTTGAAAGGCTCTTATGGCTTGAAACTCAGTTTCGTGAGTTCCAGACATCGGTATTCAGAGGTCCTGCAGAATGTTGGCAACACTTTTTTATTATATCAGGAATGAGAGATAAGGTCCATCAAGCATCACCAGAGTTTGCAGAAGCAGATAAACTGAGTGAAGAGGCAACAAGGCAATGGAATCAAACTCTACAACTAACCGAAACAGGAAAAAGAATATCAGAAATAATACAAACTCATAGTGGGTTGGTAGATGAAATGCGGAAGCCTCTCGATGAAGAAGCTAAGAAAATAGCAAAGCAGCTTTTCAAAGATGACTTTGTTTTCGGCGGCATTATTTGTCCTTTTGGACGAGGCGAATGTGGGTGTGACGGAGGTATATGTTATTATACGATGAAAGGGCGCATCATCTCTTTTCGGAGAGATGGAAGGATTCTTCACGCAAGGCTTCCTGACGGTATGGATGGAAAAGAGCTTCTGAGAGTTATGGCTAAACTTTTAGGAAAGAAGCAACAAAAATAACAGCAAGGGCAACAGCAACAACAGCAGGGGTGACAAAGAAGACAAATCACGCTTATTGATTATGGAGGTGAGGGTTGATGAGGAAGGTGAGGGGGGAGAAGAGAAAGTGGATGAACATTTCACACAACAACCTCATCCTCAGAAGAGACAGAAGCGACAACGACAACAGCAGCACAACCCACAATCCTCGCAAACCTCGCAGACAACGCTCTCTGAGTTTGAGGCTCGTGAGCTGATAAAGAGAGCTCGCAGCATATTGGAAGGCTACTGAGGTGGTGATAAAAATGGAAATGGAAGTTCGCTGGGTGGACAGATGGCAGGATTTATTCAGTCGGCGACGCAAGGAACGCTACGAATATCGCTGTCCCTGGTGCGGTCTCATTAACATTCGTTACGAGCCAACGGTTCGTGTGGTGTGCGACAGGTGTCGCAGGGTGTTCTACGGTTGACGATGCTCTGCGAGCATCTTACACACCTCTTTCAATTTTTCCGTTGGCACCACGATTTTAGCTCTGCCGATGAAGTAAATTTTAACGAAACCTAACAACTCGAACTGCTCAGCGATTTTTCTTGTCGTTAGATGCGACAGCCTCAAAGAGTGCGAAATCTGCGATAGGCTATGCGGTGCGTCGTTTTCGCACAGGAACGCCAAAAAATTTCTGCGGTTTTCAGGAATGAGCGCTAAGAGCTCTCTCATAAATCCTTGACGACGATTTTTCCTTCTTTCTCATATATGAGTTTTTCCACTTTTTGAATAGCGCCTGCGCTTTCCTTGTATGTCATCGCAACTGCGTTCTTCGCAACTTCATCCACAGATTCAAGCGAGAAAGTTTCAATTTCACCCTTCTTCACGAGGTCTTCAAGCGTCTTTATGGCGGAATCTCTGAATGTTTCTGGCGGTGTCGGTGCTGTCGTAAGAACGGGCTCGCCCTCCTCCCAATATGCTTCTTCTTTCTCGCTGTTCGGGTTGAAAACCCAAGCATGCACGACTCTGTATGAGACGCCGTCGCCAGTCTTGAACCACACTGCGATGTTCTTCTTCAGTCGCTCCGCTGAAACCGCAGAATCCGCTAATGGCTCTGTTCGGACAATCATATCCTTGTTCTTGTCAAGCCATGCATCAAACAGTTCTTTCCACTTCATTTCGTTTTTATCCCTCCTTCACACGTTTTCTTCTACCTCTACATCTACTGTTGGTTCTGGAGAGGCATATTTGCGAATTCTTATCTGATCAACCCAATAGTCATAACCACCAAAAATATAAACTCTAGTAAAGGTAGAATAAGAAGTATCAGTGATTTCAAATTCCCCATTTAAAGCCCCATCTACATATCTTTGAGATTTAATTTTTTCATTTGAGCTGATAATAAATCTAGCAAAAACCCATTTGTCCATAAAATCAGGAGGAGCTGAACTTGTAGTTTCATATGCTGCATAGTTCGTTCTTTTATCAACAGATATTTCATCAACATCGTGGAGATAAGCCCATCCGTATCCGTTTCCATTGTCATCTATTACTCCAATCCTATCAGCGGCTCCTCCTGAATAGTCTGAATTTCTATTTACCCAAAACTCCAAAGCAATACCCCTTCCTAAAGTTTTTCCAATGTCCTTGTAAGCACCATTAGGATCATTGGCATTAGTTTTATGAGCTGAATATTGCCCCTCATAATATCGAGTTGAATCTTGAGAAACCTGACCACTACCATATTGAACCCAACCTTCCCAAATCTCAAGGTCATCAAAAAACTCAAAAGTCGCCCCGCCATCACTAGCACTCACAACCTCGGAATTACCATAATACATCAGAATCTCAACGCTCGAGTTTGCAGGTATAGAAGGCACTTTCACCCATACTTTCGCACTTTCATTAACAGCGTCCCACTCTTCTATCCAATAATCCAACAAGTTTCCGCTTGCATCAGTGAATCTTATATCTTCACCGTTTGTTTGAGCATGAGAGAAATCAAAGTTCGTGCTGTTGAGTTCTATGAGGACTTGATAATCAGTCAAATCTGAGCCAGACTGCTCAGTGATTGTGATTTTTCGTCTGTATTTGAAGGTCATAGAATCAATTATAAAGCCAATTTTAGCGAGTTCGTATGCGAGCATGTCGCCTACGCTTGTGCGGGCTAAGAACGCAAGATTTCTGTTACTGCGTCGCTCCGCAAGGAACTTAGCGACGAGCCAGTGCATTTTAGCGTATCAGCACCTTCCACGCACTCACAGTCACAGCATAGTCCGCATCTTGATTCGCAATCTGCACCTTCGTGTATTTTTGCAGTAGCGGAATTAAAACTGTTCTCTGTCTTGTAGCACCCGCCGAGAATGTCAAGTCGCTGTAATTGCCTGCATCCTCAGCGTCCTCAGGCGAGTCAAAGTTTGAGTTATCGGGAGAATAAAGCCACCTCACCCTGACGCCTTTAGTGGCGCTTGCGTCGTAAGTAGCACGCACAGTCACGATGACAGCAGAGTAGCCTTTGCCTCTGACTGTAAATTCACTTACTGATGCAGCGTCTATTGTTTGAGCAGACAGAACCCTCTCAGGCTCTGTTCTTTCGCCTTTTATTGTGAGGAGCGATGTGTAGCGGAGACCGAGCATTTCTTCTCACTTATCCTTTAGCTTTTCTTGCTTATATATTTTTATCGCTACGAGCGGGCTGTGAGAGGGGTGTACGACTGTAAAGCAAGCGAGGAGCATCTTGGAAGGCTACTGAGCGAGAGCGTTGCACACTTCTTTCAATTTTTCCGTTCGCATAACGACTAACTCATAGGCGATTTTTCTTGTCGTTAGATGCGACAGCCTCAAAGAGTGCGAAATCTGCGATAGGCTATGCGGAGCGTCGTTTTCGCATAGGAACGCCAAAAAATTTCTGCGGTTTTCAGGAATGAGCGCTAAGAGCTCTTTCATCTCTTCTTATGAGGTCTCTTCATCTCCGACTGAGATGGAAGGTTCAGGGTCTGTATACTTTCTAACTCGTATGTTATCAAAGAAAGCACCCGGTCCTGTAAAAGACCCTCCACATAGCCAGATTTGAATATATCTAAACACATCGGCGTTGTAATTGAGAGGTTTGTTACTGATTTTTACTTGCCCATCTTTTACTATTTTTATATAATTTGTTGTATTTGCAGCAATTGTATAATCATGCCACTCCTTGTCGTTCGTCTCTATTGAAATCGTGCTGTTGTTGCTTACATAGTATAAGTCCATATCATTCTGACCAAAGAATAGTGTTACTGGTGGGGAAATTGCAACACCACATCCAGCACCTGTTTCTAGTGTAGAATCATCTATGCTTATTGCTGCGTAATTGTTATCTGTTATTCTTGCTCTGAAATCTAATGCGATTTTTGATGTATCGGGTATCTGAACATACAGATATGCTCGTCCAGATTGTGTTCCTATATCTCTCAAAAACAAGCACTGGACATCGCTGCATTCCCTTGCTGAAAGTCTGAATTTACTCTCATCCTCTATAACTGTCCATTTGCTCGGTTTTAACTTTAAGTCGTTTGGCTCTTCCGCTGCTGGCGTTAAATCAACTGCTCCTACTAATCCGTTGTTTTCTGCGGGCGTGTATGATATATCATGCCAAGCACTTCCATCGTAACCCGAAACTGTAATTAAACCTCTCTCTGCTATCAGCCAATATTCATACAAAAATCCTAATCCAGTATACCAAACATCTTCAAATCCTGATACTGCATCTGCCCACTGCGGCGTCTTTGCCGAATCGTAATTGGAAGGATGGCAATAAACAATATATATTCCACCCAATTCTCGGCATCTTAAAAATGTCTCTCCCAAGTTGTCTTCCCATTCCCACGGTGTTGTTACACATGCTGTCCTCTCATATAAGTTATTTGCGCTATCCCAGTTAGTATAAAATATACAAATGGATTTGTCTTTTTCGGGGTAGTCTCCGCTCACCTGCTCAACGTTTGCGGCTCGCTCCGCTAAATAATGACTAATACCTAGCTGATTTCTGATGTCGTTATCACATTCTCCCCAAGGGTCAATATATGTCAAAACAAACTGTCCTTGCAGGTCGCTCAAAGTCAGATTGTTGAGGATGTCTTGTTTGCTTCCTTCTATTTCACTTTCGACATCATCGTAAGGAATGCGTGGATGAGTTCTGCTATGGCTTCCGACTTCAACATATCCTTCGTTTACTTGAGTTTGTAATTTATCCCAGTCTGTATCCTGAGTGACTGGTGCAGCCGTCATCCAAAGCCCCCTAGAACGAAAGCAATCTACCATAGTATCTGAGTTTGCGCCGATATTGTTCCACGACCTATAAATGTCATCAATCGTGATGACTAAAACTGAGCGTCTGTCGTCCCAATATTTCGGTATTTTGATTAACTTGGCTTCTACAATATTACCGCCACCGTCTTCAAATTTTATATATAAGTCATCGCTATCTGGATAAAATGCAACATTCACGACCGCGACATTATTATCGTAGTCAAATCTTACGCACTCATCTCCGCACTCCATCGTATCTCTCGTTTTCTCAGATAGTTGTTCCCATGTCGAGCCGTCTCTGCTTTTCCAGCATGTTAAATTCGTGATATTCGATGGAATCTGAAATATTAATGTGAATGGATACCGCAATCCGTAATTACCGTGTGTCGTTGAATCAATTGTTATTTTGTGTATCTCGTAGTAATCTCCGTTAAAAATACATTCTTTATAGCTGCCTTCGAAGTCGTCGTAAAATAAAAAGGTTTCATCCGGATTACTTGCGCTTGCAAGCTCTGGGTTGCCGTAATACATGAAAATCTCTGCAGTGCCGTTTGCAGGAACGTGGGGAACTTTCACCCATATCTTTGCGCTTTGATTAACAGCGTCCCACTCTTCTATCCAATAATCCAGCAAATTTCCGCTTGCATCGGTAAATCTTATGTCCTCGCCGTTTGTTTGCGCATGCGAGAAATCAAAGTTCGTGCTATCGAGTTCTACGAGAACTTGATAATCTGTCAAATCCGAGCCTGATTGTTCAGTGATTGTGATTTTTCGGCGATACTTGAATTTGATGTTATCAACTATAAAGCCCGGCGGGCGCAGTCCCTGCGGTGGTCTGAATCTCAGTATGCCTTTAAGTATGTTCCAGTCCAATATCAAACTCTGAGGAGGCACATACATTTCTCGAAACCCTCTCAGGCTCTGTTCTTTCGCCTTTTATTGTGAGCGATGTGTAGCGAAGACCGGGCATTTCTTCTCACATCACCTCACTTTAGCAACCTCCACGCCTTTAGCATTTTTTCAGGATATTTGTCTCTTATTCTTAAACCTTGAGCATCCTTTTTATCAACATCAATTTCCTCGTTATCTGCGAATATAGAGAAGTTTTTGAGAAAGACATCTTTCTCTTGCCAGTGTGTTATTGTCTCACCATATTTCCCTTTCTCTTCATATAATTTAACAAACTCCTTCTCCACTCCGTCCTCAAACCGTCTAACAACCTCAAATCTGCGAAGGAAATCCTTTTTCCTCATTTAACTCTTACCCCCATATATATTAATAATGCAGTGTCTGGTCTCTCATTCTTAAATTTTAAAAATATATCAGAGGTTACAAACACCTTCGCATGACATTGTAAAGAAAACTCGGCATCTCCTTCTCCTATATTTCTTCCAGCATGCGCTATTCGCATATCATAACTTGAGCCATCACTTAAACAAACAAATCCGTGATTACTCCCGTCTCCTTGACTCCCTACGGTAAAAATAAGCCAAATTTCACCTGTTGGCGGCTTTACCTGCACATAACTGTCTGCTGCTGCTGCTACTCCCCCAACAATCGGTTCGCCTACTTCCACCATCTCTTCTCATCTCTCCTTTTTACGACATTATATCCATATCCACCAATATCTCAATATTACTGCGGGCAACGCCCCCTCGTCTATCTTTGAGTTCAAATCAGCATCATACTTCTTGTTCAAACTCCCTTCTGTTTCAAGTTTGGACTTTACCCCTCCCCAGGATAGACCCTTACCTTGTGGTGGCACATACCCCATTTCTTATCACCTCATTATTATGTCATCCTCACAAAGAAAACCCTTACAGTCACCTTCGCAGCAGCGCTGAATTGCACATTAATCAAATCACCAGCGTGAGCGGTCATCCAGAACTCATACCAGCAGTTTGCTGTTAGATTAGAAGCTTCGTTCAGCGCTCCTATCTCAGAAACAGCAGAGCCTTCTTTAGTCTCTTTCACTTTAGGGTAACCCGCAGTATCAGTCAAAATTCTGATAATCCAATAGCCGTCGTCAGGCGCTCTCAAATCATTATCAAATATGTCCGCGTCAGCGCTCACGCTCACACCAACCTTCTCTGCGATGAGCTGCGGTCTGTATAGCAGCACGAGCAGCCGAGTGCCGAGCATTCTCCCTCATCATCAGAAGTAACCTAATTCTTTAAGCCTTCTCTTTATTTCTTCTTTCTCTTCTTCTGTGAACTCTTCGTCAAAGAATTTTTCGTTATACTGATGCCAGTAATCAGTCCAGGGAGCGTAAGCGGTTTTGCCCCTCCTTCTTCTCACGAGCTCTTCCTTGTAGTCATCATCTATGGGAATTGAGTGCGTCACCGTTGAGAAGCAGTGAACGCACTTGAATGTCAGATGACAGACATAGCCTTTCGCTGCGAAAGGTCTCGCTATGTCTGAGATGTGGATGACTCGCCAGTGTCCGCAGATGGGACACTTATACCTGTGAGGCTTGAAGCCCCAAGGTGTATTATCTCGCTCAAACATTTCGCATGCACCTCACTCATACGGTCAAATCCCACCTCTCGTGACGACGAAGAGCGGTTGTATCCTCTCGGCGATGCGTCGCAGTAGAATCAAATCTCTCGCCCATTCTTACGATTTCTGCAACTGAACAGCCGTTTGAGAGCGTCTTTACTTCTCTCATCATACCATCTCATACACGAACTCAATCACTGCATAGGTTAAATCAGTCGTTGCACCTGTCGTTGCTGAGGCAGTCGTGACTGCAACTTCCACATAAACCAACTCACCGTCGCTGAATGAAGTTCCCTCTGCTTCCTCATTACTTCCAGTGTTTCCACTCACGGATGCAATAGTTCCTGTCGTCGTTCCGACAACTCTGACCTCTGTCGTTGAATCCGTGTGCGAAGCATCCCAAGATGCACGCAGCCTTATCTTCTTCAAATAGCGGGCATCTACTTTTGTTCTCACTACTGAAGTGAATTTTACGCCTGTTGAATCCGCCGCCAAGCCAGTCTGATTTATGCAGTCTTGAGGTGCAACGGGAACAGTATAGCCTACGACAGTGTTCTTCTTCAGCCTGAACAAATCAACAGCATTAATGGCGTCTTTGATTCTGAAGTCATCATTTGTAGCATCGTATCTTGCGGTGAAGTCTTTGTCCGCTCCGAAAGGAATCTCTAAGTCATCGTTGAGGTGTCCTATAACAGTTATCAAACCGTTTCGGCGAATTTCTAAGATGTCCACTGCATTAACTTCATCGCTCACCACCCACGAATCATTCGTGCTGTTGTATCGCACTGCATACTTGTTCGTCTTGCCGAAGTAGAACTTTAGGTCATCAGTCAGCGCAGGCAGAACCTCTTGCAGCGCATTAGCAGCATCTATCTGAGCTCTTGTCTGCCATGTTGATGCAGAAGAGTCCCACCACTTTATGTAGAACTTCTGCGTGTCTCTGTTGAAAACTATTGCGAAATCATCAGTCTCTACGAGAACCGCTTCATTCGTGCCAGCCACATCAGAATACCTTGCCACCTCTCACACCTCCTTACCACACTTCCAAACTTCCACCTGGAGCAACATAAATGCACGCCCCCGCCTCGACATAAGGAGCACTATGCACTCTCACAGTACCGTAAATGAAAGCTCTGCGAGGCGCATGCACTTCAAGCTTGCTCACCTCAACCACCTGACCTTCGCTGACAGCCACATCAGGGTCACCGCTCCGAACCACAAGCTCATTAATGCTCAGCTTCTGCTTCAGTGTCTCTCTCGTCGCCGTCGTCGGAAACGCAACGAAATCTATTGTCGTCGCAGCTGTGAACTTCAGATGCAAGTAGGGAAAGTGCAAAACCCAATCAGCCGTCAGAGCTTCACTCAGCTTGATTGTCTGCTCTCCAGCTGCGCTGAAAGACATTATTGTTTTGTTCACGCTAATCTTCGCATAAGAGCCATCAGGCTTTCGTGGGGCTCCTGAGACAGCTTCAAGAACGACATCGCAAGGATCACTCACCTTCACATATATCACAAGGTCGGGATAATCCTCTTTCCTCAAGAGAAGCGAGTCGTCAGCGCTGATGCTTTTGTCAAACACCACCGCAACGGGAAACATGCCGAGACCCTGCTGTCTTCTGAAAAGCACCTCAATTTCAGCCATTTAACCGCTCACCCGCTCCTCTAATCTCGCTATTCTCTCACGCACATCCGCTAAATCATCTTCCACGCTCTCTAATCTCTCCTCTATTCTCTCCAAACGCCTATATATATGTGCGATCTCGTTTCTGCGGAGACGCCACAGATGAAATGCTAACGCTAATGAAAAGCTCGCCAGCGCTGCGAAAGTTCCGAGCGCTGCGAAGAGCGTATCCATAATTATGCACCTCTACTGACCTTTTCTTCCATGTCTTCTCTCGCCTTCCTCCACGCTTCTAACTTGAAGACTGCGACGCTCTCTTCCCTCTCAGAGACGAGATCCCCGCCGAGGACGAGGCGCACATAACATCTCATTTTTCGCTCACCCTCTCAGACTCTCAAGCACTCCTATGAAATTCACAGTAGCACTCACATATTCTCCCGAAAAATTGTGCAGATATACATAGAGCGAATGACCTTCCTTTACTTCCTGCGAAGGCACGAAGGTGAGCGCATCCGTCATCAGGAAATATCTGTTGCCCTCGAAGCCTGGCGTAGTTATCACGAGCCAGACCATGCACCACACATTTAACGGCATGTTGTCCTCGTCGGTCATTGAACACATCGCACCCTTCAAGAGCAGTCTGTAACCTTCTGGGACGGTGTAAACATTCGTTGAAGCGATTGAGAATGGCGGAATTCTGTTATCGCTTCCATCAGTCTTCTTGAATTCCAAGAGAACACTCCACTCCTGCTGCTTCGGTGACAGTATCGTCGGATATTTAACTTCACGAGTCCAGTCTGGCAGTCCTCGTCCTCTACCTCTTAGTGGCATCTCACAGCACCCTCGCCCAGATAGGGAAGATTGACGAAACCGCCACTAAAACGGAAATCCAGTGCGCATTGTCTATGTCGTTGTTCTTGAACTCCGCCTCAATGAGGCGATTTTTCTGTACCCGCCTGATCATCGCAACATCTATCGTGGCGTCCTCAAGCGCTATCCATCCCGTGTTCTGTGGAATCATCTGCTTGCCGTCAACGATTATTCGGACGCCAACCATGTTCAGACAGCCTGATGGCCATTGAATAATCGCTGCTGATGTCCAGCCGTCAAAAGGCATCTCAGCGCTCGTCTTGTCTTCGCTACCTGCGGCCACATTGCACGATAAGTCAAGAATTACGCTCTCTGCTCTAAGCTCAATAACTTCCGCCCTCGTTCTTCCGCCCTCGATGACGGAAGCCATTAGCTTCCACCTTTTCCAGTAGCGACGACCCTCTTGACTTCTGAAGGCTCTCCAAGCGCAAGCTCATACTCAACCTCTGCGAGTCTCTCCCTCAGATTGCGAAGTAGCACTCTTTTTCTTCTGACCTCGCTCTCTTTCCTCTCTCTCTTCAGCCTGTCAATTTCTTCTTCCACTGCGGTCAGAGTATCTTCCAACTTCTTCTGCTTTCCTCTCAGCCATGACTCCCAGTCTTCCAGCACGAACCGCCAGCCGTAGAACTGAACTCTCGACTTCGTGAGGTCTTCGCCAGATTCATTCTTCACTGTGAAATAGACGGTATCTGTTTTATAGACGAAGAACTCCGTCATCTTCATCGTCGGGTCTTTCTGCTTCGTCAGCGGAGTCACCCATGCGATTGTCTCCTTAGATTGAAACCTCGCCGCCCCTTTTGGCTGCCACACACTCACCTTTATGTTGTCAAGGACTTCAAAGCGAAACTGTCCAAGTTCATTGCTTCGCATCTTGACGAGCTCCACTGCTTGAAGTTCTTTCGTCCCGTTGTTTTCTATTGCCCCGAAATCCTTTATCATGCCTTCTTCTGACGGTGGCAAAGGCTCTGCGTATGAGATTACTCTGTAAATCCACGAGCCTTCAGTGGTGAGAATGCCCACTACCTCACCCACACTCGCAAAGGGCTCAAAAACAAAAACATCGGACATTTTTCGCACCACCTCTTCTCCTTTCTTTCACACCTTTATGAGCGTTCCCTTGGCCACACCCTCCCCCCGCCTTTCTCTGCTCGCTGTGTTCAGCGAGCTTACTCTTTCTTCTTACCTGTTGCGACACCTGCGAGAGCTCCGACAATCGCCGTCAGGATGGGCGCCATCGCTGAGAGGACGTCCTTGAGCATCTCAACAGGCACACCCATCAGCGAGAGGACGCATGCGAGAGCTATGACCGTTAAACAGATCATTGAGGTGTCTCGGTCATCCCACTCTTCAAGTATGCCCACTCCCACATCACCTCCCTTACGCTATACGATAAACCGTGACCGCTTCGCTTCCAGAGGTGCAATCTGTAATTACCGCCTTGAAGATGCCTGATGCGTTGTTCACAGTCCCGCTCCCCTTAACTGTCACTCCTGTTCCGCCGCTTACGGAGACATCATACGCTGCGAGCACGATGAGGGCGAAATCAAAGGACATCCCCGCTTGGCAGTTGTCAATTGCAGCGACAATGTTCGCTGCAGTGTCTGTTGTGAGCGTTCTTGCAGAGGTAGGCTCAATTACAAATATGCCTTTGTTTATCAAGTCGTCTGCTGAAAGCGTCGCATTCGCATCTGCGAGCGCAACTTCTTCTCGCTTCGGAAGCTTCTCCCAACCGACTGCGAAGTCCAACAGGCGATACTTGCTCACTCTATCAGAGATGCCGATTCCACTCATTCAGACATCACCTTTTCACCGACCTCAGAACATTATGCCGTTCACCATGCAGTCGTATGCTGCAACAGTTCCTGCAACCGCTCTTGCGCTCACCTCTGTCGTGAAGACAGGCCCATCCTTGAACTCTATGCGAACAGTCTCGCCTGGGGGAACCCTTATCTCTGGCAGCTTCTGTGCTGTCGCCGTTGGAGAGTTTCCAGTGCCACTTGTTGCAGCCTCATCATAGAACTCAACTCTCGCAGTGTTCGCAGTATCAGTGTTTGTTATCACGATCTCTGTGACTTTGAACGCCTGATTTGAGCCTATGCTTACAATAGTCACTGTCTCAGTCGCATCTAAAGCGGTTGTGTTCCGACCGCTTGTGCTAACACCAACAACACCCACAAGCCATCACCTCCTTCCTTCTCGCTCACTCTCTTTTGAACATCTCCCTGTGCAACAGCGCCACCTCATCCTTCTTCAAGCGAGAACCAGAGACCGTCGTATCTTTCTTCTCTGCGACCTTACCACGCAGCACGATCTGTGCGACGCCTTGCGCAACCAAGTAATACTGAACATTCACCTTGTCCTGCGCATGATAGAGAACGACATCTTCCACATTTGAGATGATGCCGAGCTCGCCATCGCTCAGATACTCTATCTCCCAGATGTCAATCGTTTCGGAGCTACCACGCATGAACTTCACTGCTGAAACAACAGGGTCGCCACGCATCTTGACGCCCCAGAACGCAATGATTTTCTTCTTGTCCAAGTCAACATTGTTGACAACCGTATTGTATGATTCCACAGTTCCACCAGTCAAGTCATACATCCATGCCTCTTTATTCCATGAGAGGTCTGTCTCCGGCAGAATATCTCTGACGACAACGGCATCTCTTGATGATGCGATTTTCTGCTCAACCGCCTCGCTCTTCAGCAGCTCCTCTATTGCCCGCTCCATCCTCAGCACTTCGCCCTTCTCATACACAGCTGCAAGACCTGGCATTTTTCCACATCACCTCCTCAGCTAACGACCCTACCCTGCGGTTCTATCACTCTGCCCAGCAGGATACCCTTGAAAGTGCCTGATGCACCTTCAGCGCCGTAAGCCTCAACGACAAGCGTGTCTTCGCCATTGTAGATGATTGGAGTGCGTGCCAAGCCGAAGTGAGCTCGCTGAAACTCGTCTGTTGCCGTTCCTGAAGGCGTTGAGAGCTCGCCCATACGACACTGCTCAAGCATCCATATATCTTTCACGATTGCACCGCCGACCTTGAAGCGCAACGCAGTGACATTGTCGTCTGGCCCTAAATAGCCATAGAAGCCGATGAGTTTGTCCGAGTCTAAATCAACGCTTATGATTGTCTTCCAGCTTGATGCGGTCAGCGTTATAGCCCCGTCCCAGTCCTCGTGTGCGTAGTAAGTTGTGCCAAAGTCAGTTGACGGTAAAATATCCCGAAGAACGAATCGGTCGCTCTCAATGATGCCTTGCTCTCTCGCCCTTCTTATCAACTCCGCATCTAAGGCCCTTCGCTTCTGCTCTATCATCTCTGGCGTGACCATGAACCATGGCAGT
>Ga0190308_1000371_pt1 | contig 14658 bp, 14 predicted proteins | sample 48700756_MG_FD_165050 | JGI IMG/M metagenome (GOLD analysis project Ga0190308, IMG submission 165050) | Hydrothermal vent sediment bacterial communities from Southern Trench, Guaymas Basin, Mexico - 4870-07-5-6_MG | ecosystem: Environmental > Aquatic > Marine > Hydrothermal vents > Sediment ...
AAGACGCACATCTCCGGTGCTTTTGGTGTAAAGATTCCTAGGTACCATAGCACTGCTAGTACTACCACCACTGCCAGTATTGCCCATCCGTAGGTCATCAAGTACTCTAATGCTGCCTGTCCTTTCTTATTTCCGATTTCGATTTTTACCATAATTTATCTTATTTTAATATTTAAAGTTTTTTATGAGCGTTTTCAGGAAGTACGATATAAGGGGAATTTATCCCGCCGAGATAAATGAAAAATTTGCTTTCAGACTTGGAAAAGCAATAGGGAGTTTTTTTGAAGGAAAGGGAAAGCTGGTGGTCGGAAGGGATGTTAGGGAAGGAGGAGAGGTTTTAAAGGAAAATTTGATTAAGGGTATTTTGGAAACCGGGTGCAGCGTTATTGACCTCGATTTTTCCACAACTCCTTTAGTTGGGATGGCAAGTTATCTGCTTAATTGTAAGGGAGGGGTTATGGTTACAGCTTCCCATAACCCTAAGGAATATCAGGGTTTCAAAATATTTAGTTGCACCTCTCCCTTGAGTTACGAATCCGGAATAAGAAAAATAGAGGAGATATTTAAGCTTGGGATTTTTTTGCAGGGTACCGGAAGCCTTGAAAAGAGGAATATCCTTTCAGAGTACATAAAATTTCTGCTGGATAGGGTGAAGCCGAAAAAGGAGAAAAAAATAGTGGTAGATTGCATGCAGGGAAGTACCTCTTTTTTTGTCAGACCTTTGTTGGAAATGGTTGGAATAGAGTTTGAGGCGATAAATGATAAGCCGAATCCGCATTTTCCGTGTTGTAAGGGAACGCCAAATCCTGAAGATGAGGAAAATTTGGTTTTGTTAAAGGAGAAGGTTAGGGATGAAAAGGCTAACTTCGGATTTGCATTTGATGGGGATGGGGATAGGTTGGCAATGGTTGATGGGAATGGAAAAATAATCCCTCCTTACAAAATATTCTGCATTCTTTCCGAGCATTTGATGGAAAAGGGTTTCAGGAATTTTGTTGTAAATGTTGCGATGCCGACCTTTGTAAGGGAATTTATAGAAAGTAGGGGAGGCAAGGTTTACATTTCCAAGGTTGGGAGGAGCTATGTAATTGAGGAAATGAAGAAAAGGGATGCCTGTTTTGCCGCGGAAATTTCAGGGCACTATTTTTTTAAGGATATCTTTTATTTGGATGATGCTTTATTCTGCATGTTAAAAATTTTGGAGATAGAGGATTTTGAGGCAAGGGCGAAAAGCCTGCCAGAAGTTTATACCGAGGAAATAAGAATTCTCGCCTTTGATGAACAAAAGGATTTGATAATTAAAAAGCTTAAGGAAAGGCTAAAGGATTATACTTTAATAACTCTTGATGGCGTAAAGGTGCAGTTCAGCTCAGGCTCTATTTTAATAAGGAAATCTAATACGGAGCCCGTTATTAAAATTGTTATAGAGGGCTCTTCTAAGCCGGTGTTTGAGGAAATAAAGAAATTCTATGAGGATGTCATAAGAAAAGAAATAGAAGGGATCCAAAGTGTTTAAGCACGAATAGGGTTATGGGAAATGTAGGAACCCATCTTATTCCCTCCTTTACATACACATACTTTCTTGTCTTTTTCAGTTTGGATAGGGTTTTTGGGTCTATACTTCTTATTTCCTTACTGGTAACCAAAACCTCGTCCCCTTTCAGCTTTTTTACATGCACCTTCTTTACCAATCCTTTTTCCGCAGATTTCCCGGCAAGATATATTAAAGGAAGCGCTCCCAAGAAAAGAAAAACAACTATTTTAGTAAGTCCGAAGAGCAGAACAGAAAAAGCAGCGCATCCGAAAATTTCCAGTTTATTATCTTTTAGCATCGAGTACAAAATTTTTCTGACCTTCTTTTTTATCCAGAGGAGGCAAAAAATGTAAATCAAACTGTAGAAACTTCCGATTAGCAGCAAATTTACTGGCAGTGAAAGGGGGTAGGGTAGGATTGAATAGTAAAAAGGTTTCGGAAAAAGAAAGCCCAAGGAAGCAAAAAGCCAAAAGTCTCCGTCGCCCCATGCTCCAAGTTTAAATAGGAGATACCCAAAGCACCAAAAAGCAGAGCCGAGGATTAAGGAATCTAAAAGGAGTCCGGAGAAAAAAGAATTAATTATTCCCAAAAGGATTAGAAAATAGGGCAAATAGTCCGGAACATTGCTGGTTTTTAAATCATATATCCCCGCAAAGCAGAATATCGTTAGTACCGCATAGAAAAATAAGTCCATAAAAAATATTTTAATTAAAAATCTTTATGGCCCTAACATTTTTGGCAATAATTCCGGACGGTAATAGAAGGTACGCAAAGAAGCACAATTTGAGCTATGAGGAAGCTTACAGAAATGGAATAGATAAAGTATTTGAGGTTTGCAATTGGTGTATGGAGAAGGGAATAAAGCATCTTGCAGTATGGGGATTTTCAACCGAGAATTGGAACAGGAGCAAAATAGAAAGAAGGATTCTTTTTTCCCTATTTAGGGAGGCTATAGATAATGTTTTGGATGATAAGGATTTGGAAAGAAAAAAAATAAGGATTGTTTTTGCCGGAGATATTTCGAAGTTTCCTTCCTGGCTGAAAAAAAGGCTGAACTGCCTTGCCGAAAAAACAAAGAAATTCTCGGCCTTAAAGCTAACAATTTGCTTAAATTATGGGGGCAGGGCGGAGATATTAAATGCGATAAATAAAATCATCAGGCAGAAATTAAAAAAAGTTAATGAGAGGGTGCTTAAAAAAATGCTGTGGGTAAAGGAGGAGCCAGACCTTATCATAAGGACTTCGGGGGAGCAAAGGCTCAGCGGTTTTTTACCTTTTCAGAGCGTTTATTCTGAGCTTTATTTTTGCAGAAAGTTATGGCCCGAATTTAACAAAAAAGATTTTGAAAAAGCAATAGAGGATTTCAATAAAAGGCAGAGGAGATTCGGAAAATAGCCTACTTCTTTTTCAGATACTTTTCAATATTTTTTTCGATCTCTTTGTATATTCGGTGAGGGTCCTTTATCCCGACCATCTTTATAGAGTTTTTATAGCCCCTTATGTACAAATTTCCGAAATTGAATATTCTGCCGAAAATTCCTTGGGTAACCTGAACATCGACTATTGTTTGATTATACAGCACCGTTTTTGTTTTTCTGAATATTCCCCGATTTTCCGAAATATAGCTATTCCCTATTTCGTATTCAGAAGCTAACCTTTTCCACCCGATCTCTCCGATCAGAAAAAGGATGAGCATAGAGCCTGCAAGCAGCAATTCTACCTTTTGCAAGGTTGCAACAAGTATTGAAGTTAGAAAGATTATGATATAATTTCTGATGAAAGACCTGAAAGAGACCTTTATCCTTTTTGATTCCATAATATTGAATAAAAAAATGAAAAAATGGCGGAAGGCTTCACCGGAGTCGAGGAAACCCAACCCGCACAAGTAAACCCCGAATCCTTACTCTGTATAGTTTACCTATGAGCACGGCACAACTTACTTACCCTTGCTCCCTTCCGGGCCTGGGGGATTCGTAAGTTATGCCATCCCATAGGGCTATACTTCATCGCTCGGATTCGGGCTTGTGCAGGTTAGATCTCCCCTTCTCCGGCTTTTCGGCCCCGCCGTATAGGGCGCTTGCGGTTACAGGTGGGCCCTAACCACCCGGCCTAGCCTCCCGCCATATTAATTTAAATTTTATCTTTTAAACGCTATTTCTTTGAAATTAAGCAAAAAAAGCGATTTCTGCAGGTTCCCTTATGGAGTATCTGTTTGAAGATAGAACGAAATTATATATTTTTGAGAAGCGAAATCTTTTTAAATATAACTACTGATAAGTAATTATGCCGTACACACTTCCAGAAGGGATTAAGAGAAAAGTAAAAGTAAGTTATGTGGTCAAGAAATGTAGAAGATTGAACATTTGCGATGTGTCAGCTGAAGAGATAGAAAGCAATGGTTATAATCCAGAGTTACTCGATAGGGTAGTAAATGCTTTATATTTAAAGCAGCTTGGAAGGGAGCTTGAACATGAAATCGAAAACAATAACAGAATCCACTATGCTACTCATGCGACGAATTATCCAGAAGAAATTATCGAAGCTGGAGAAATTAAATCACCTCTTGCTTTAGCTGCAGATGGCATGAAAATTGAAAATGTAAAAGAGAGGACAATATGGGAGATACCCAGATCTGAAATTTGCTTTTCTATCGATGATATAGGTGATTATGGCCGCTATGTGTTTGCCTTGCCATTGGAAGATTTGATGAAGCAAGAAGTAAAAATAGGTTTTGATTATGAAGGTAATGGAGGATATACAATTCACGTAACGCATAAGGATTTTGACGAAGAGGAATTTCTTAAACATATCGGGATTGTATGGGGTATACGGGTAGGGGGTCAGCGGAGAGATAGCGAAGAAGAATTTGAAAAAATTAGCAAACTTAAAGAAAAAATAGAAAGCGCAAGAGAGAGTCCTCAAGAATTTCTTTTAGAGATATTAATTAGAGGTATACCAAATCTTTCCTACCCTATATACGAGGAATTTAATTCTCCTTCCGCACGAGAAGTCCTAAAACCTATAGAAAAAGTAATTAAAGAGTGTACCGTAGATAGAGGTGTAGCGAAGTCACCTTATTATCTGGAAATCCCAAAAAAATACTGGAACAAAGAGAGGTATATAGTCATATCCGCACCTGAAAGAGATGAAACTGGAAAAATTGTTACGAGAGACGATGGTTTTTATTCTGAATATATAATTTTTGATAAAAAGAAATTGTTTTCAAAACTTGAAGAAATAGATGAAGAAACTTTGAAAAAAGTTCTTCAATATTACATAAAACAAATAGTAGAGAAGGAAGAAGAAACCAACAGAGCATTTTATTATGAAATAAGAGAAAAATTTAAAGGCTCTCAGAGAACTAAACCTCTACAATTTTCGGATTATTTCTATTCCGTTATAAATGATGAAGGATATTCAATAGAAAAGATGAATATCGATGATTTCCTTGAAGTATTGGATAAAGCAAAAGAGAAAATGGAAGGAGATAAAGAAAATTACCTCAAAAACTCCAATCCTGGGAGAGTAAAACTCACAGAGAATACCGTATTCATTGCTCCTGAAGAAGAAAAAGAAAGGTGGGAGGATTATTTTAAAAAAATGGGAAGAAAATTAAATAGATTTTATTACAAAAAAGATCCAAAAGAATTTTTTGATATCATAGAGCAAAATTATAATAGGAAAGATCTCATTGAGCACATTAAGCATGAAATATATAAAGGAGAATTTGAAATAAATGCGGCAGGTTTGTATAAAGTATGTTTAGCTCTTATGGCTAAAAAGAGCGGATACATAACAGATTTCGGATCTGGCTTTGGTAAGGCGATGTACGAATTTGATCAAAAGTTATTTAAGTACTTCAACAGTGTCTAATAAATTCTGTTTAAATTAATTTATGTTCTATTTTGGCAAAAGAGTTTCTTTTAAACGCTATTTCTTTGAAATTAGAGCGTATGCTAAAGCCAAGCAGAATATAATGATGAAGAGGATAAGTAGCTCTATGATGGGAATGTTTGCAGAGAAGGAAAAGCTCAGCTCTGGCTTTTCAAGTGAGGAAAAAAGGTATGCCAACAAAGCTAAAATAAATACAGAGCCGCCTGCAGTTACATAGGCATTTTTCGCTATTGCCATAAAGTATGCGGAAGTTGCTATTCCGGCTATGCATAAAGTTTGAATGACATCAGCTCCGAAAAGATAAGCCAAAATCACGGCTCCGAAAAGTACTCCGAGCAACCCGGCAATTTCCTCGCTCTTCATAATTCTTTTTCTTTAAGTTCATTAAATGATAAATTGCCATTAATCAAGCCTTCCAAAATATTTTCCAACTTTTCAATCCTTGCCCTTACCTGCTCTTTACTATCCCTTTCCCTTATGGTTACAGTGTCATCCTCAAGGGTTTGGTAATCTATGGTTATACAAAAAGGAGTTCCTATCTCATCCTGCCTTGCATACCTTCTTCCTATGCTCCCCTTCTCATCATAAAACGCCACAAATCTTTTCCTCAGCATGTTGTAAACTTCCCTTGCCTTCTCAGGCAAATTATCTTTGCTCACCAAAGGAAAAACACCTACCTTTATGGGGGCAAGCTTTGGATGTAACTTTAGAACAACCCTATCATCCTCTTCATGATAGGCATCTATCAAAAAAGCTAGAAAAGCCCTATCAACACCTTGCGAAGGCTCTATAACATAAGGCAAAATTTTTTCCTTTTTTTCCTCATCGTAATACCTCAAATCCTCACCGCTAAATTTCATGTGCTGCCTTAAATCGTAATCTCCCCGGTTTGCAATTCCGTGAATTTCCTTCCATCCGAACGGAAATAGATATTCAACATCCCAAGTATCTAATGCATAGTGGGACCTTTCTTCCGGCAAATGCTGCCTCAGCCTTAAATTTTCCTTTTTTATTCCCAAATCCAAAAACCATTTAACAACTTCATACAACCAATAAGCGTGCCATCCCGATTTTATCATACCTTTCTCTATAGCCTCTCCCAGCCTCATTTTCCTGTGTCCTTCCCTGTTTTTCTGCATTTCTATGCTATAAATGTTGATTTCAAAATTAAGAATTTCCTTGCTTAGATAAGGGCAATCGTTTATTTTCTCTGGATGAATGAAATATTCTATTTCCATCTGTTCAAACTCCCTCATCCTAAACAAAAAATCCCTAGGCGATATTTCATTCCTGAAAACCCTGCCTATTTGGGCAATTCCGAAAGGCAATTTGAGGCGCATGGTTTCTGCTACAAGTTTAAAATTGGTAAAAATGAGTTGGGCAGTTTCCGGCCTTAAATAAGCTAGATGAGCCTCATCCTCTATTGCCCCAACAAAGGTTTTAAACATTAGGTTGAATTTTCTCACCTGGGTAAACTCTCCCCCGCATTTCGGACAGGTTATATTATGCTTCCTAATAATCTCATTTATCCGCTCTAAAGGAAGACCATCAACATTCATATTTAGCTTTTCTTCTATCAAATGGTCGGCTCTAACCCTAAAGCTGCAGCTCTTGCATTCTATTAAAGGGTCCGTAAAGCCTTCAACATGCCCGGAAGCCTTCCAGAGTTTATAAGGGTTTATGGTGCACGCATCTATTCCAACCACATCATCCCTTTGTCTCACAAACCTTTCCCACCAATCATCCTTTAAATTCTTTTTCATTTCCGCACCTAGGGGACCGTAATCGTAAAACCCTGAAAACCCTCCGTAAATTTCGCAGGACGGAAATACAAACCCCCTTCTTTTGCAAAGATTAACTATTTTTTGGAGGATTTCCCTCTTTTCCTTCATAAATTAGGAAAATTGCAAAATTTTTATATGGGGTTTAAGAGGATTGTAAGGGATATATTATTTCTCTACATAGCTTTTGTTTTGATAAAGTCAGGCATGTTTAACCAAAAAATTTCAAATTTTGACCTAATTTTATTCGGTTTGATAATATTGATTTTTACACTTTGGTTTATTTTGGAAAAATTGGAAGTGCTGCCGAAGGTGATTTAGCTAGCATGCCTTTATGGAGTCCCATCCTTTTTGGCCTTTTATTAACTGGGAAATATTAGCAAAAATTTTATCTAGAGCTTGAAGTTTTATAAATGGTTGAAGACAAGTAAAATTATGAAAACATTGGTAACACATTACTTGGAATCTGCTGGTATTGAATATAAAATAAAGAGGCATTCTCGTGATGTATATACCTGTGAGGATGCTGCTAAAGAAAGAGGTGTAAAGATAGAACAAATAGTAAAAACAATGATAGTTAAGAAACCCGATGGAGAATTAATAGCTGTTCTTATTTCTGGAAATAAAAGGTTAAACACCAAAAAACTGGCTAAAATTCTTGGTTGTAAAAAAGTGCAAGTAGCACCAAAGGAGGAAGTTGAGAAAGCGACAGGTTATAAAATAGGAGCCATCGCACCTATTGGATTTAAAAGAGAAATGAAAATTTACATGGATAAAGATGTTTTAAAGGAAGAAATAGTAGATATAAGCTCAGGGAGACCAGATGCGGGAATAGAACTAAAGTCAGAGGACTTGGCAAAAGTTACAAAAGCCGAAATAATTGATTTCGGTAAAGTACAAGTTTAGTGGTCTTTGCTACATTTCTCTATTGTTTTTTACTTTTTTTGCATTTTTGCTTATAACTATGTATAGATGGCTTTACTAAGCTTTGAGGAAAAGAAGAAATCGCTAAAGGTGATTTAGCTTTCCATCTTTCTCTTCATCTCTTCGGTTTCTTCCTTAAACCTTTTTATGACCTTAGGGAGCTGATCAATCCTTACCCTTAAAATCTTGCTGCATTCTTCCAAAGCCCTCAAACATTTCCTGCACATGAGATAATTTACAAATTAAAGATTAATAACTTTTCTACAAAGGTATTATGTAAATTTTTTGGGAGAATATAAATTATGCCCAAAGTCCCGAAATTGAATCTTGCAAATGCAATAACGGTATTTAGAACAATTTTAATATTGGCTGCAATTACTTTTCTTTATTTCGGAGATGAAACGATAAAATTGGCCGGAGCATTTACAGTAATTTTTTCTTTTGTTTTAGATGCTGTTGACGGTCTGGTTGCCAGAAAATTAAAGCTGCAAACAGTTGAGGGAAGCATATTTGATGTTTTGGGTGATAGAATAACCGAATATATGCTATGGATATTTTTTCTTGATGCCGATTTAATACCGTTGTGGGCTCCTTTAATAATTATCACGAGGGGAGTTTTAACAGATTTTATAAGAGCCGAAGGTGGGGCTAAGGGTATTGCGGTTTATGATTTGCCGAAATCTGGAATTTCAAAGTTTTTAGTTGCAGGCAGGGTTATGAGATTCGGCATAGGATTCTCAAAAATGACTCTTTTTACCTTGCTTTCTTTCAAAATGGCGGGATTTGATATTCCTTTTAGCATTTGTTTCATTTTAATTGTTATTGCGGTAGCGCTCAATATTCTGAGGGGCCTGCCCGTTATTGTCGAAAGAGTAAAACAAAATTAAAAACACATTTCCTTTTCATCACCCAAAAGGTCTATTTTCCCTTCTGAGAAATAAAAGATCCCTTAACCCGGTCTTCATACTGATTTCTTTTAAATAGGCATCGGCAAAGTTTTGGCTTATCTTTGCTTTTAAGTCGCATTCTATTAAAACATTTGGCATCCCGTACCTTCTGTTTTTTGATGAGAGGGTATATATAAGGCTTGCAATCTTTTTCTCATCCTCCCAGTTTAAATATTCTATTCTCAAAGGTCTATCGAAGGAAACAACCTTGATATAAAAATAATTTATCTCCTTCAAAAGATTTAAACTGTTTGTTTTTTCGCCAACCTTCAAAGCATAGTATAGCAGATTAGTATCCCTGCTTTTGCTCAGCACATTTATTACCTCTTTTGCTTTTTCCTTTTCCACTTTGTTCAACAAATTGCCTATAATCCAATTGCAGTAGTTATTGCTTCTGCTATCCTCTATTACCCCGATTAAAGTGCACCCTTTTTCCCTGCACAACTCAAAAAGCTCTTTGAATTTTTCTGAAACTTCCTCAAAGTATTTGTAAAGCTCGCTTTCTTTTTTCGGCCTTTCCATTGGATGAATGCACAAGCTCCCATCCATCAGAAAATAATCCGGAGAGTATTTCCTTATAGCGTTTATCGAAACCTCGAGCTCCGCAAATACTCTTTTTAAACCCCAAAATATGCTGAACTCGAATTCATTTAAATTTTCCGGGGCACTCTCTATCTTTATTTCCGGGCTTTTACTGGGGAAGTAAATTGCATCCCGGAGTTTTGAATCTTGGTATATAAAAATGGTTGCAATAGCTCTCAAAAAAATTATATCCTTGATATGGGTACTTCTCCTTACCACTCCCGAATCCTCCCCGCCTATCTTCAAATTTCCGATATCCATTTTATCAACTTTTTCAAATAGCCCTAACTCCCTCAGAAAAATCCCCATCTTCCTTTTTATTTCCTCATCCCTTTTAATCTTCCTTGCAAGCTCATCTATTTTATAGCTTATCATAATATTGATATTATGGAAGTGTTTTTATTGAAAGTTCGAATCTTTTTTATCTTCTTAGCCTTTTTTACCCTCTTAACCCCTTCCTTCTCGGCAAAAATAAAAATTGTGGAGCAGGGTCATATCAACATTTCTTCAGGGTTTGTTGCTAACCTGACTATTATCCATGAAATGCCCCAAGAATCAGAATTTTTAAGCCTGCTCAATATTTCTGTTGCTCCTTCCATTTTCTCTATGGAAAGGAAAAAGGATAGCTTAGGAAACCAATATTTAGAAATCCATGCTTCTTCCTTAGCTCCCGGAAATTACACCTATCGGATTACCTACCTTATAGAAACAAGGGAAAAACTATTTTTTAAATACCCTAAAAGTATTACTTTTAACAAAACTTTTTCAGGCTTCGGCAATTTAACCGAACCAAGCCCGGAGATAATAAAATACAGTTACGAAAATTTCTTTGGAAATTCTTTAACCTCTAAAATTTACTTTTTGGTGGACTTTGTTAGGGAGTTTATAGAATACGACTATAATTATTCCGATGTAGTGCTCTCGGCTAAGGAAATCGGGAAAAGAAAGAAGGGAACCTGCGATGAATTTGCAATCTTTTTTTCATCTTTGCTAAACGCTCAACAAATTTCAAACAGAATAGTATACGGATACGCTTATTCAAATAACTCTTTTAGGGCTCATGCCTGGAATGAAATTTACCTGGATAACAAATGGTATCCGGTAGATATTCTGTTTAAGGAATTTTTTTATCTTGATAGCTTGCACATCCCTTTTTATTATTCTAAGGGTGAGCCCTTCCATAGTAAAATATCAATTACCGGATACAATGTTTCCTATCAATGGAAGGTAGATAAGGCAAGAATAGAAATATTGGAAAGAGACCAAGAAAAGGTTAGACACAAACTCAGAGTAAACATGCCACTCAAACTAGAAGGGTACGACATTATTACCCTGAATTTTAAACCCGGCTTTTGCAACGAATATTCCTTTGAAATTTCTCCGTGTGTAAATAAAGAAGGCAAACCCGCTCTGCACCTTTTCCCAGAGAAAATATCAATTCCCCTATGCAACGAAACCGAACTGTATTTTCTTGTTTGGCCGGGATTGTTTAGCGAGCAATACATTTGCCCTGTTTCTCTGTATGTAAACGGAAAAAAGGAAAGGGAATATAAAATCGAGGTAAATTCCAACTCTTTGGATAAACTTTACTGCGCTATTAAAAGAAAGGATAACGAACTTTCCATTCTTTATCCTGATCTGAATTTTTATCTCCTAACCAATTACGGAATTTTTGGAAAAGATACTGCAAGACTTAAATTACCGGGTAGGGAAGGGGTATACAAAGTCTGGATTTATAAAGAGGGAAAGGCATGCGATGAAATCTTTCCGGTCAGCCAGAAAGAGTTCATAAAAATCTCTGAGTTTGAGCACAATCTATCCGCTTACGAAAATCAAAATTTTTCCGTATATTTTTGCGTAAGAAATGAAGGAGAACCAACGCTCGTCCATTACATTTTGGAGTACGGTTCTTGGGTGCATAGCGGAGAGGTATTTTTAGATAAAGACAAAGAATATTGCAAGAAAGAGGAATTTACCGCTCTCAAAAATTACAACGAGATAAAACTGATAGCAAAGTCTAAGGGAAATTTTGATGTAAGGGTTGGTTACATCCAAATCCAAAAAAATGAAATAAAGGAGAGAAAAATTTCCGGATGGCTCTATGAAAGAATTCTTTATGCCTTTAACCTTCTCGCATCTTTTTTTGCACGGATTTTTTCTTAACCTTATAATTTTTAGTGACATCTAATTATGCAGGATATTTTTTGGGTTGATAAAGTAGCGAAGGAGATTATAAAAAGGGGTTCGGCAGAAGGAAAGGATAGAATAATCTGTGCTTCCGGAATAACACCTTCCGGAATAGTTCATGCGGGAAATTTTAGGGAGTATTTGACGGTTGCCTTTGTAGTAAGGGCGATAATGGATAAGGGAGAAAAGGTTGAGCACTTGCATTTCTGGGACGATTACGATAGATTCAGGAAGGTTCCTTCTAATGTCCCGAAGGAATTTGAAAAATACATAGGAATGCCTGTCTCTTTTGTTCCCGACCCCTGGGATTGCCATTCCTCCTATTCCCAACATTTTATCTCCCTAGCAGAGGAAGAGATGAAATTATTGGGCATAGAAGCCAGGATTATCTACCAGTCCTCCTTATACCAAAATGGTTATTATGCAGAGGAAATTAAGATAGCCTTAGAAAATAGGGATAGGATAATGGAAATCCTAAACAGATTCAGGAAAGAGCTTTTGCCGAAAAATTGGTATCCGATCCAAATCTACTGCGAGAATTGCATGAAGGATAAAACCGAAATAAAAAAGATTGAGGGAGATGAAATTTTCTATACCTGTTCGGATTGTAAATATGAGGGAATAACATCTCCTTCCAAAGGGAATGTAAAGCTTAGATGGCGCATAGATTGGCCGGCGAGATGGGCGAAATATAGGGTTGATTTTGAGCCAGGAGGTAAGGAGCATTCAATGCCGGGCTCCTCTAGAGATACCGGATCAATAATAAGCAGGGAAATATTTCAGTATGAGCCTCCGATTTATTTTATGTACAACTTTATCTCGCTTAAGGGAGAGAAGGGAAAGATGAGTTCGAGCAAGGGAAATGTGATCACAATTTCAGAGCTTTTGAAAATATACGAGCCGGAAGTTTTGAGATGGCTTTATCTCAAAACAAGGCCTGAGAAGGAATTTTCCATTCCTTTGGACGATTCTGTTATTCCAACCTATGATGAGTTTGATAGGTATGAAAGGGTTTATTTCGGAGAGGAGGAAGAAAAGAACGAAAGGGAAAAGGAAAATATAAGAAGGGCTTATCAGCTTAGTTCAATTACCTTACCCTTAAAAAAGCCTTTTAGATTACAATTCGGGTTTGCAGCCCAAATAGCCCAGCTTTTAGATTTCGAAAAGGAATTTGAAAAGGTGGCAAAGCTGTTGAAAAGGACCGGACATCTGAAGGGAGAGCTATCTGAGGAAGATAAAAAAGCTTTGCTTTTAAGGCTCAGGAAGGCAAAGTATTGGGTAGAGAATTATGCCCCGGAAAACTTTAGGATATTCCTTTCGGATGAGAAAATTGAGATAGAGGAGAGGTTCAAGCCATTAATCCAAAAACTTTCGGAAAGAATAAAAAATTTGGAGACTGAAGAGGAAATTTTGAAGGCAACCTACGATACCATAAAAGAGCTGAATTTGGAGCCTAAGGAAGCTTTTCAGGTTTTGTACAGAATATTAATAGGCAAAGAAAAAGGTCCTAGATTCGGAAGGTTGGTTCTGCTTTTGGGAAAGGAGAAGGTTTTGGAAAGATTTCAAAGATTTTTATAGTTTATTGCGAAATAATTGCAGAGGATGAAGCTTGATTGGAGGGAAATTAAGGAAGAAGCTGAGAAGGATTTTACCAAGGCTTGGATAAAATATTCCAAGGAAATGCCTAAGCAGACAGAAGTTAAACTTGAGAAAAAAGGAAAGTCCCATCCGGTGAACGATTTAATCCAGAGATTCAGGGAAATTTTAATAGAAATGGGATTCGAGGAGGTTATAAACCCAACTATAATGCCAGAGGAAGAGGTTTACCTTCAGTATGGTCCGGAAGCAAAAATTATTCTGGACAGGGTTTATTATCTCGCCACCTTACCAAGAAAGGAGTTAGGGTTAGAAAAGGAGAGGATTGAAAGGATAAAAGAAATAATAGGCGATTTTGATCCGAAAAAATTGCAGGAGATTTTCAGGCTGTACAAAAAGGGTAAAATAGAGGCTGATGACTTAATAGAGGTTATTTCAGAGAAGTTGGGAAAGGAGCAGGAAGTGATTACAAGGCTTTTTGATTCCGGAATTTTTTCGGAATTGTTGGAGCTAAAGCCCAAAGTAACCAATCTAACTTTGAGGAGTCATATGACAGCTGCGTGGTTCTCGACCCTTCAAGAGTATCAGGATAAAACTTATCCTCCGATAGCCCTTTTTTCAATAGGGTTGAGATACAGGAACGAGCAGAAGGAGGATAAATCCCATCTTAGGGTTCACCATTCAGGTTCTATAGTAATAATGGACCCGGAGATGTCCTTGGAGGCTGGAGAAAAAATTACCAGGGAAATCCTTTCAAAGTTAGGCTTTAAGGAGGTTAAATTCAGAGTAAAGCCCGCAACCTCAACCTACTACGCCTTTTCCCAGGAGAAGGAGATTTTTGTAAAATTTGCGGGAACATTTAAGGAAATAGGGGATATAGGGATGTATTCTCCTGTAGCCCTTTCCAACTACAAGCTCAGATACCCTGTTTTTAACGCTGGTTTTGGGATAGAAAGGATGGCTTCAATCCTTTCCAAATGCGATGACATAAGGAAGCTTGTTTATCATTTTAAATTTATGGAACCAGAGGTAAGCGATGAAATTTTGAGGAAAAGGTTGCGCTACATAGACTTTCCTAAAACCGAAATAGGGAAAAAAATAGCAGAAAGGATAGAAAAGGTAGCTATCAGGCATAAAGACGAAATAGGGCCTTGCAGGTTTTTGGCTTATGAGGATGAAAAGGTTAAGGTATGGGTTGAAGAAAAAGAGAAGG
>Ga0190308_1000372_pt1 | contig 14657 bp, 12 predicted proteins | sample 48700756_MG_FD_165050 | JGI IMG/M metagenome (GOLD analysis project Ga0190308, IMG submission 165050) | Hydrothermal vent sediment bacterial communities from Southern Trench, Guaymas Basin, Mexico - 4870-07-5-6_MG | ecosystem: Environmental > Aquatic > Marine > Hydrothermal vents > Sediment ...
TGTCTCCGGCAAAGAAGATGCGCAACCGTTTTCGAATATCTTCAGGAGAGAATCCATTTTTCAAAAATATTTTTGCTAAGGAATCGAACCATGCAACTCCAAATGGTAGCGAGCCCCTGCAACCCGTGCATGCAATACCATGCGATGGGCATCTGGCGTCACACCCGCCTCTCGTTACCGGTCCCAGACACATCTCTCCCTTCTCCATCAGTACACAGGGATTTCCCTTCGCTCTGCATTCCTGGCAGACCGGATAATCTATAACCTCAGGCCATGAATTTATCAGAAAACATGCAAGAAAGTACTTTATCTCCCATTTTTCAGGTGGACAACCGGGAAGTATATAATCTATATGGACATGCTTTGATAGTGATTCCGCCTTCCGTCCTGCAAATTTTATCGTTGCCGTTCCATACACATCTCTGTAGAGTTCCTCGTAACTTCTATCATCCCAGGCTTGAACTCCACCAAAGGAGGCGCATGTTCCCAGGGCGACAAGGAGATTTGATCTTTCCCTGATTTTCTTCAATTCGGCGAGATCCTTCTCTGTACTCACAGAACCTTCTACGAAGGCGATATCAACTTTACCATCAGCTTCCTTGGATGAGATCATGGGGAAATGCAGAATCTCGAAATTCTTGGATATCACGTCAAACTCTTCCAGAACAGCCAGTTGGAGTTGGCAGCCGTAGCAGGAAGTGAGGGCGTGAACCAGTATCTTCTTCATGCTCCTATCCTCCTAATCTTCGAGCAGACCGGGTGTAGAGATAATATCATAGTAATCGAAGACGGGTCCATCCTTGCATATATATTTCCAGGAGGTAGAGGTTCCCGCGACGCAGTGTCCGCATTTTCCGACACCGCATTTCATTCTTCTCTCAAGAGTAACGAAAATTCTTCTTGGGTCGTACCCCTCTTTCATCAACCTTTCGAACATCGATCTGTACATCCTGGGTGGTCCACATATCACGACAGCACATCTGGATGGTTCAACATTCACCTTATCAAGATGCTCGCTCGCCCTTCCTTTGAGTCCTTTCCATTCAGGGTCACGCGTGGTGGTCAGTATGATTTTCACATTTTCCGCCTCAGCAATATCCTTCATGGCTTCGAGTTCCTTTGCAAAGACCAGTTCGTTTCCATACTTAGCGGAATGTATCACGGTTATATTTCCAAACCTCCACCTGTTGTCCATGGCGTAGAGAAAAACAGACCTGAGGGGCGCCATGCCTATGCCGGCTGCCACGATGAGTAAATCAAGCCCTTCAAATTTCTCGACCGGGAAGCCGTTTCCGTAAGGTCCTCTTATGCCAACCATGTCTCCGGGTTTCAACTCGTGTATTCTTGCGGTTACTCTTCCAACTTTTCTTATACACAGTTCAAAGAACGCTCTTCTCGTTGGCGATGAGCATATAGATATTGGGACTTCTCCAAGACCTGGCAGTGAGAGCTGAACAAACTGACCGGGCTTGAAAGTCCATTTCTCAGCGATCTCTGGCTCGACAAACCTGAACAGGAATAGCTTATCCTTGCTTGTGAGATCATACACCCTCAGCAGCATGCATCTATGTGTGTTGTACACGTTTTCCATCCTCAATCTCACCCCTTATCTCCATAAGAACCTTTTTGAAATCTATACCCGCCGGACAGAAGTAGGTGCATCTTCCGCAACCAACGCAGTATGCTGTGGTTACAGGAGCGCAATAAGCATTTTTGCAGAGATATCTGTTTTTGAATCTCTCTATCTTGCTCTCCCTGAAGTTGTGTCCTCCTGCAACGAGACCATGACTCCAGTACTGGCAGGAATCCCATCTCCTGATTCTCACTCCTGTTTTTCCATCCAGTTCCGGTATATCTCTGACATCGTAGCATCTGCATGTGGGACATACCAGCGTGCATAATCCGCAACCAAGGCATTTTTCTGATTCTCTCTCCCAGATAGGGTGGTCGAGTTTCAGTTCCAGAATATATCGCATGTTATCCCAGTTTCCAGATGATGAAAAAGACATCTGCCTTTTTGCCTCGAATCTAACCATCTCCTCTATATCATCATGTGTGTAATCAGTAAACAGGTCCGTTTCAGCATCGACAATCTTGTGTCCCTTCACACTTCCCACTCTAACCATGTAACCATCCTTTACCTCGTGAAGAAAAAGGTCAAATCCCTTGTCTGCAAAATCTGTTCTTCTGAGATTGCAGAAACAGTATTCATCTGGCATGCAGGATATACCTATGATGATGCCATGCGTTCTTCTCGTGGTGTAATAGATATCGGGCATATCATCCATGTAAATGGTATCGAGGATCCTCAGACCAACTATATCGCAGTGATGCACTCCAAAGATGGTAAAGTTACCATCCGGAATATCTGGCTCGTACATCTCCACTTTTTCCATATCATATCTGAACATAATTTCCTTGGGCGGGAAGAAGTACTTCTTTGGAGGGGTGAGGGTTCTTGTATAGTTAAAAACAACATCTCTGACATCATCTATCTCCCTAAAATCGACGCATTTCTCAGAAACTTTGACAGGTGCATAGAGAGGACCGTGCCCCTTTAATCTTTCCAGAAATTCATACACCTTTTCTTCCGGTAATTTGACGTACCTCATTCCGAGGGTATATCAGAGCATGGTATAAAAAACTCTCCATAACCATTGCTTTGTATCGTGACCTCTAAATCGTTAACTTATAAAAATATCACCGATTCTGAAATTCGCGGAGAGGTTGTGAGATGTCAGAATCTGGAGAGACAAAGAGACCGTTTCCGCTGTTATCGATTACGATTATACTTGCAATAATAGCAGGTATAATCTCTGGTGGTTATCCGTGTTATACCAGCGAGATATCAACCGTTTCTCTATTTCTGGCTATGACCTTTTCTCTTGCATCAATTTCATTTAGGAGGATTATCTCGAGAGACAGCCTCAAAATCAGTGTATACTCGATCATCTTGAATTATGGAGTGTTGAGTGGACTGATACTGCTTATATCTCTACCTTTTGAGAACGGACTGAAATACGGGTTTGTAATGATGGCAGCTGTTCCCCCCGCTATTATGGTCATGCCACTCACCGACATACTGAAAGGCAGGGCGGAATACGCGCTGTTGTCAATCTCTCTGATATACATGCTTTCCATAATACTCACTCCGCTGATTGTTTATCTCCTGCTGGGTGAAAAGATTGACAGCACAAATCTTCTTTCCACTACATTCATTCTTATAGTTCTGCCCTTGCTTCTTTCAAGAGTTGTAAGGAGATTAAAGATATCAAAGAGAACATCTGAGATTGTGATAAACATATGCTTCTTCCTGCTGATTTTTGGGATAATTGGGAAGAATAGAGGCTTTCTGTTCTACAACCTGAATGATATACTTATGATCACTTTCTTGACCATTGCCAGAACCTTTGGTCCCGGCCTTGGAGTATTGAGAATAGGAAGAGCGATGAAAGTCTCCATGGATAAGCTGATACCTCTCTCGCTATTTTCATCATTTAAGAATGATGGACTGGCGATACTGCTGTGCATCTCCCTCTTCCCACGGGAAATTGCTTACATAGCGACAATCCCATGTATACTCGCGGTGATTATCGAGATGAGCTGGGCGGTTTATCTGGAGGTTACGTCGGTCAACATTGATAAGGAATAGAAAAAACTATAACGACCGTTTGTAATCTTGCAATGGAGCGGGTGTGGTCTAGCGGTATGACGCTGGCTTCCCAAGCCAGTTGCCCGGGTTCGAATCCCGGCACCCGCATAAATATAAATCTGATTTGAGGATATCATGAACGACAGAGACATCAACAGATATATATGGTTTCCCTACGCTCCGTTTCATCTCTTGATCATTATACTCATCCTTCTCTTCCTTCCGCTGCCCTTTCTCATGCTGGCAGGCGGCGTGACCCTTGCTTTTACTCGCCTCGGTATTCCAGTTGCCATCGCCTATTTGCTGTTCTGGATATCATTTCTTGGAAGCTCTGTAAATCTGCCTTTAAAAAGATGGCAAACCGAAATCAGCGAAATCAGGGAGATAAATTTCTTTGGAATCAGATACAGAATACCTTTCTATGGGAGAGGAGAAACGGTGCTGGCGATAAACTTTGGAGGCGCCATTATACCAATCTGTGTATCCGCTTACGAGTTCCTCCGTTTATCTAGCGATGTGCAGTTGCTGATGAAAGCGGTTACAGCCATAATTATCCTTGCACTCATCTGTAAATTTCTATCCAGACCCGTGAGGGGACTCGGAATAGCCATTCCCGCCTTTATTCCACCTCTCTTTTCCGCTCTCGTCGCTCTGATAATAGCGAGAGAGAATCCCGTGGTTGTTGCGTATCTCGCGGGAACCCTCGGCACACTGATTGGAGCAGATCTGTTGAATCTCCACAAGATAAAAGAACTGGGCGCTCCAGTAGCGAGCATAGGTGGTGCGGGAACATTTGATGGCATATTTCTCTCTGGCATAATTGCGGTGTTGCTCGTGTAGGTTTTAACTTCTTATCTGCATTATCCCAAGACTCTGGATAAGAAAGTATTCTGAAATCGACGACACCCCAATATGTCCGATGGCGAAGAGGTGGAAAATCTCAACCGCGGGAAGTTTGTTCTGCCCACCCTCTTCCGCTTTTGATGAGCTTTATAAAAATCATCTATAAATCGACCCTGGTTGAATGGAGTACCGATTTATTCTTATCCGAATCAGAAACTGTAAGAGATTTAGAGCTTCCAGCGGGAAGTGTAAAAATTATGCTCGTTCCTTTTCCAATGCCCTCACTTTCAGCCCATATCCTGCCGCCGTGTCTTTCAACTATTTTCTTGCATACGGTGAGTCCAAGTCCGGATGTGCTCAAGTCATGTCTGGACTCATCGGCTTTGTAGAATTCCTCAAAAATTTTTTCTTTCTGATCTTCTGTGAGGCCGATTCCATTATCTTTAACTTCTACCATAACCTCTTCTCCCATCTTCTTTGCAAGGAATTCGATCCTTCCACCTCTTGGGGTGAATCTGGCTGAATTCGAAATCAAATTCGCGAATATTTCTTTTAGACCCGATTTATCCGCCTTGACGAAAATGGACTCATCGATTTTATTAAAAGTGTGTATATTCTTTTCTCTGATTAGGTGCTCGTTTTCCTTTAAAGTTTCTTCAACAATGTTTGAAAGGTTTATATTTTCAAACTTTGGTCTATAATCTGGCGCACTTAGTTGAATCAGACTAAGCGTATCGGTTACCAACTCCTTCATGTAAGTGGCGTTTCTCGAGATGACATCTAGGAGTTTTATCACCTCTTTATCCCTGACCTTTTCTTTTATTATGGGAAGCAAGGAAAGTATGGGGGTTAGAGGTGTTCTCAAATCATGGCCGAGATGTTTTATAAATTCGTCTCTTTGCTTAATCAATCTCCACACTTCCTCCGTTCTCTCCTTGACTTTTTCTTCCAGATTCTTATTGAGCTCTTCGAGCTCATCTTGATATTTTTTGATATCGGTTATATCTCTCGCTATCAGTATTTTGCCCATTGTCTCGCCTTTCTTATCCTTTATAGATTGAACCACGAGGTCGTAGTATTTTCCGTTTTTTCCATACATTTTTCTCTCTTCTTCAGCGTGCAGGAGCTTTAAAATATCCTCATCCAAGGGTATATCAACCGCCGATTTACCCACCACATCTCCTTTTGGCCTTGACAAAAATCTCTCCGCGGATTTATTCAAGTCCACCAATTTGAGTTTTTCATCGAATATCATGACCACATCTGCCAAGTTTTCGACTACCTTATCCCTGGCTATTGGAACGATCTCTATCAGTCTCAGCTTGTAGATGGCAACGAATGCAAAAAGTGAGGATATCGAAAAGGATACCGGGGTTAAATCGAACGGGCATATCCTGAATAGGTACACGAAGCTAAATACAATAGGTAGTATAGCTGCCACAGTAATGAATACAGACTTCCTCTTGTAGAGAGTAGAATAGCTTACGGCTTCCATCAATAAGATTCCACTTCCCGCAAGAACGAGAGAATAAGAATAAATGACAAAAACCCAAAACCAGGGTCCATACCTTGAGAAGGGTATGACGACCCCGTAAACTTTTATGAAAGTTGAGGAGGACCACACCAGATGATGAAAATCATCGGTGAGCCTGAGAAAAAGTGTTACGATGGGTATTATGTACAAAAGGTAAGGTTTTTGTTCTACAATTTTGATGGAGTTTCTTGTATACATTGAGGTAAATATAAACCATGAGGGAGGTAGAAGGGTCATACCGACATATGTGAGTTTTGAAAAGATTAATTTCAACTCAAGATTTGAAAAGACTATTTGCAAACCGTGCATAATGGACCATATTGCTACCGATATCAGCACGATTACAAAATACTTGCTCATCCTATCTTTTCTCTGAACCCACGCAAGAAAAGCTACCGATATAGAAAGAGAAAAAGCAACCAAAGTGAGCAAGAATAAAAGAAAGGCATCTATCGTCATATTTTGCTCTATCATCCCATCCCTCGCCAAATACTCTAATGGTGTGGGATTTATTAAGTTTTACTCGCGGTGGTGGTTTGAGATTATTTACAGCCGGTGAAGTTTGTGTATTTCTATCTTCATTATCCCAAAACGGGGACACACCTCAGTTTTTCTATTTTCTCTCTCACGTTGTACCGGAAAGGGAGAGCAATTTTTATTATCATGAAGAGTTATAATGTGAGATGTGAAAAAAAGAAAAGACAGGCAACTTTCTCTTACCGATAGGTTGTACATATTTGCTTCAAAGGTGCTCGGGAGCGAGGTGGGAAGAAAATTAAAGAAGTTTATAGAAAGTTCCCCAGTTTACGTCAGAGTCAGGGAAGAACTGAAAGATTTCAAAGAAAGAAGATTGAAAGAAAGGGTTCTGTCCAATCCTCTCCCACATCATGTGGCTATCATAATGGATGGAAACAGAAGGTACGCAAAAAATCTCGGTTTATCTGAAGAGGAGGCTTACATAAGAGGGAAAGAAAAAGTGGAGGATGTTCTGGAATGGTGCCTTGAGCTCGGAATAAAGATACTCACGGTCTATGCTTTCTCAACAGAAAATTTCAAGAGAAGCAAAAAAGAACTCGATATCCTCTTCAGACTGTTCAGACAGGCTATGGAGGATACCTGTCACGATGAAAGGATACATAAGAATGGGGTGAGGGTAAATGTTATGGGTAAACTTGAACTTTTGCCTAAGGATGTAAGAGATGCTGCCGAGAAATTGATGGAAAAAACCAAGAATTATAGAAATTATGTACTCAATATAGCGCTGGCATACGGCGGGCGGCAGGAGATAGTGGATGCAATAAGGGAGATAGCGAGAAAAGTCAGAGAGGGAAAAATCGATCCGGAGGATGTTGACGAAAGAACGGTTTCCTCACATCTCTACACCAAGGACGTGCCCGACCCGGACCTCATTCTGAGAACATCTGGGGAAGAAAGGATCTCAAATTTCTTGCTGTGGCAACTCGCTTATTCGGAGCTTTATTTTGCCGATGTCTACTGGCCGGCTTTCAAGAAGGAGGATTTTCTGAGAGCCATTCTAACTTACCAGCAGAGGAAAAGGAGATTCGGCAGGTAGGAGTTATGTCTTCCCTTTTTCAACTTCCTCTGCTATCTCTTCAAGTTTCTCAAACTGGCGGTAGATTACGAAGTATATAACAGCTCCGGAGAAGATTAGAACGATGGAGAGAGATAACAATCCTTCAAAAATACTGGAGTCTCTTAACAGCAGAGAGGTTACCACAAGCGTAGAACCTGTGGCTAAGAGGAGTATGGAAGTTATGCGAGTCTTTTTTCCGTATTTTTTCATGCGCCCTGTGCCTTCCTTACAGTTTTGATAGCATCTTCCAGTCTGTTCTGGAGTTCGGAAAGTCTCTCTTTTATTCTTTCTTCCTGCCTTTCGAGCGTTGATTTTCTGAGTTCGTATGTCTCTTTATCCTCCTTGAGCTCCTCCAGAAGTTTATCTTTGTTTTCGACCTTTATGAGTAGAGAGCCGATACTCCTGTAAATCTCCCCCTTACCTTCGAGTTTTTCGACCTCTTCTATTGCATGCTCGAGTTCTTTCAGTCTTGCTTCAACCTGCTGTCTCTGCTGAACGATCATCTGTAACTGCGACCTCAACTGCTGCAATCTTGCCACCTGGTCTTGGAGCTGTTGAGGTATTTCTTCCGGCATGATGAGTAGATAGAAAAACACGGTTAAAAGGTTATTGGTACAGAGCCCATATACAGAAAAACTAAGCGTAAAGGAGTTTCCTAGTTATCGGGGAGAAATCAAAATCTTTAATCACTCTCATTTTGTTGAACATATATTTCCTTATGAGCGGGTCAAACGTTATGAGATTTCTCTCCTTGAGATATCTTATCTTTTCCATCTTTCTCTCCTTGTAGTCCTGATAGGTTGGATGTGCCGATATTATCACGCTCTCAAATTTCCTGTTCGCGAAGAATATAATGGAATCATCTTCCAGTTTTCTGAAATCATCTTCACCAGGTGGTTTATTTGGATTGTATTTTATATGGTAGAATGCCAGCATCTCAAAGCCCAGCTTTCCGAGGTCTGGTATCACCGCCTTCTTGAGCAAACCCCTCTCAATGAATTCCCTTTTCAATCTCGCCACGGTGTTCATGGATACGGATATCTCTTTACATAATCTGGTCAGGGGTACGGAGGGATTTTCAATAAGACCCACAAAAACCCTTTTCTCCTTTTCATTCATCTCCACGTTTTCTCTGTTTTCAAACCACCTGTTCTTCCCGCCATCGAAGTCTATATTGAAGAATTTCGATAGAATGCATGAGTAATCAAAAAATCTCTCTATCCTGCTGATTTCAAAGGGAAAGATCACTTCGAGAGGATACTCCTTCTCAAGGAGCATCAACTTACCAAAAATCTCGGTTCTGACATCATTTATTCTTCCTATATTGGTATAATCTCTGGAGAAACTCAGGGAGAAACCTTTATCCTGCTCTCCGATTGACAGGAAGATTTCCTCAGAAATTTCTATACTCTTTTTGGTTGCTTCTATCCTATCTTCTAACGGAATAACTGGATTAAAATTCGTGTGAATCACCGCCAGAATTTCTCCCCCAATTCGATTGATCATCGGAATGTAGAGATACTTTATCAGACCCTGACTCAGCAACCTCTTTCTTATAGAATAGAAGGAAGATGGTTTTATATCCAGGATTGATATGATGTCCTTTTCCTCTAGGTCGGGATAACTGACCAGACCATGTATCACCCTTCTCTCCAGATCTGTAAGTGACTTCCGTTTCACACCCCGAAAAAGAAAAACATTTTAATAAGTTTTGTCATTCAAGATGTAAAAATTCAAAAAAATGGTGAAGGATAGCTAAATTTTTACATTTTAATAACATTGAAATGAAAAATTTATAAATAATGAAGTTTTTTCATGACACAGCAAATGAAAAGGGGGAAATGAGATGGGTCTAACCCTAACGGAGAAAATCATCTCGAAACACCTCGTTGAGGGAGAGATGAAGAGGGGAGAAGAAATAGCCATCAAGATAGACCAAACCTTAACTCAAGATGCCACGGGAACGATGGCTTATCTTCAATTCGAGGCGATGGGGGTTCCAAGAGTAAAAACAGAGCTGAGCGTGAGCTATGTGGATCACAATACCCTTCAGACAGATTTCAGAAATGCGGATGATCATCGATATCTTCAGAGTGTCGCCGCAAAATATGGGATATACTTTTCGAGACCAGGTAATGGAATATGCCACCAGGTTCATCTGGAGAGATTTGCTGTACCGGGAAAGACCCTTCTCGGCTCAGACTCTCATACTCCAACAGCTGGCGGAATAGGTATGCTTGCAATAGGGGCGGGAGGTTTAGATGTAGCATGTGCGATGGCTGGTGAGCCATTCTACCTGAAGATGCCAAAGGTAGTGAACGTCTATCTCGAGGGGGAACTTCCACCATTTGTCTCAGCAAAAGATGTTATACTCGAAGTCCTCAGAAGAATAGGCGTGAAGGGCGCTGTTAACAAAGTTCTTGAATACACCGGTCCTGGGGTTAAGACCCTGAATGTTCCCGAGAGGGCAACGATAACAAACATGGGAACGGAGACGGGAGCAACCACGAGTATATTTCCGAGTGATGAGATCACAAAGAAGTTCATGGAGGCGCAGGGCAGAGGAGACCAGTGGATTGAGCTAAAGCCAGACGAGGATGCAGAGTATGACGAGAAAATAGAGATAAACCTGAGCGAATTGGAGCCACTCATCGCTCTTCCACACTCGCCAGGCAACGTCAAGCCAGTTAGTGAGGTAGAGGGCATACCTGTAGATCAGGTCTGCATAGGAAGCTGTACCAATTCGTCTCTCAGAGACATGAAGGTCGTTGCGAACCTTCTCAAGGGAAGAAAGGTTCATCCAAGAGTCAGTTTAACCATATCCCCTGGCTCAAGACAGGTCGTTCTGCATCTGATAGAGTCGAGAGAGCTTTCTTATATCGTTGAGGCGGGAGCAAGAATTCTTGAAAACGCATGTGGGCCATGTATAGGTATGGGTCAGGCTCCACCTACCGATGGTGTATCCGTGAGAACATTCAACAGGAACTTCTTGGGAAGATCTGGAACAAAGAGCGCAAAGGTTTATCTTTCATCTCCAGAGACAGCGGTTGCATGTGCGATTTATGGAGAGATAACTGACCCGAGAAAACTTGGAGAGTATCCAAAGATAGAGCTCCCAGAGAGGTTCATCATAGATGATAGCATGATAATTCCTCCTCCAAAGGATGGGAGCAAGGTTGAGATAATAAGGGGACCAAACATCAAACCACTTCCCGAGTTCAAGTCACTGCCCGAGAAACTCGAGGGAGAGGTGCTGATAAAGGTTGGCGATGATATAACTACAGATCACATAATGCCAGCTGGAGCAAAGATCCTGCCATTGAGGAGCAACATACCCGAGATTTCAAAACACGTCTTCGAGGTCGTTGATCCAAACTTCTACAGCAGAGCCATGGAGAAGGGCGGAGGATTCATCATAGGTGGCGAAAATTACGGTCAGGGATCAAGCAGAGAGCATGCGGCGCTTGCGCCGAAGTATCTCGGAATCAAAGCGGTTATAGCAAAGTCATTTGCAAGGATACATCTCGCTAATTTGATCAACTTCGGAATCGTTCCACTGCTCTTCGAGAACAAGGACGATTATGACAAGATAGAGCAGAACGATAAGCTGGAAATTGACTTATCAACGCTTGAGCAGGGGAAGGTCATTGCAAGGAATGTGAGCAAGAATGTTGAGATACCTCTTGTGCATACTCTGAGTAGGAGGGATATTATCATCCTGAAGGCGGGAGGTAAGTTGATGTATATTAGGAATAAGCAGGAGGTGAGTTAGTTGGCGCAGAGAGGAATTAGAGAGTATCACGCCAAGAAGATGCTGGCAAAATACCTGCCAGAATTCTCAGACGGCAAATTCTCGATACCCGATAAATTTGCTCTGGTAACTCCGGAGAAATCCATAGATGATGTTGCAAAAGAAAATCCATGGATCAAGGAAGAGAAACTCGTTGTCAAGCCGGATCAGCTCTTTGGAAAGAGAGGAAAGCATGGTCTTATACTGCTGAATGCAACCTTTGATCAGGCGAAAAAGTGGATTGAGGAAAGGATGGGCAAAGAAGTTACCATCGGAAAGGTAACTGGCAAGCTCACCCACTTCCTTATAGAACCATACGTCGAACATGACAAGGAATACTATGTTGCTATCAAAGATGATAGAGAGTGCGATCATATTTACTTCTCCACGGCTGGCGGCGTAGACATAGAGGAGAACTGGGACAAAGTTCTGACCATAGATGTTCCGATAGATAAGGAGATAGATGATGTTGATGTCAGAGGAGTGATTTCAAAACAACTATCCGGAAAGGAACTCGATACAATTGAAGAATTCATCAAATCCCTCTACAAATTCTACAAGGAACTCTTCTACACCTTCCTGGAGTTAAATCCGTTCACCATCGTTGATGGCAGTAAAATCGTTCCTCTCGATACTGTAGCGAGACTCGACGATACCGCAATGTTCTGGATGGCAAAGAAGTGGGGAGACATAGAGTTTCCAGCTCCATTTGGAAGAGAGCTTACTCCAGAAGAAAAGTACATCAAGGAACTGGATGAGAAATCTGGTGCAAGCTTGAAACTGACAATCCTCAATCCAAAGGGCAGAGTATGGACGATGGTTGCGGGAGGAGGAGCAAGTGTGATCTATACCGATACAATCGTTGACCTCGGCTATGGTAAAGAACTTGCGAACTATGGTGAGTACAGCGGAAACCCAACGACAGATGAGACCTACGAGTATGCAAAGACAATCCTTGACCTCATGACCAGAGAAAAAGACCCGAGGGGCAAGATACTGATAATTGGAGGAGGTATAGCGAACTTCACGGATGTTGCGAAGACTTTCGAGGGAATAGTCAAAGCAATAAGAGAGTACAAGGACAAGCTCAAGGAGCACAATGTTAAGATATATGTCAGGAGAGGAGGTCCTAACTACCAGGAAGGTCTCAGGATGATGAGGGAACTTGGAGAGGAACTCGGAATACCTATAGAGGTTTATGGTCCGGAGCTTCACATGACGAGAGTTGTCAAACTCGCTCTTGAGGGCGAGGGAGGTGGTAAGTGATGAGAAACCTTCCAGATTATGAGTTGTTCGACAGAAATACGCAGGCAATAGTTTATGGAAATCAGCAGAGAGCTGTTCAGAGGATGCTCGATTATGATTATCTCTGCAGAAGAGAGAAACCATCGGTTGCTGCAGTCATAGACCCGACGAGAGAGGGATACATGAAAGTCTTCTTCGGAACGAAAGAGATTCTCATTCCGATTTACAGGAGCATACAGGATGCTGTTGAAAGGCACCCAAATGCGGATGTCATGGTGAACTTTGCATCATACAGATCAGCGTATCCAACAACAAAGGAAGCATTGGAGACAGATACGATAAGAACTGTAGCGGTCATAGCAGAGGGTGTTCCAGAGAGGTATGAGAGGGAGCTTGCCTATCTGGCAAAGAAGAAAAACAAATGGATTATCGGTCCAGCAACTGTTGGAGGATTAAAAGCTGGTGCTTTCAAGATAGGAAACACCGGAGGAGCTATAGATAATCTGAAATCTCTCAAACTTTACAGACCAGGTTCCGCTGGTCTGGTTACAGTATCTGGAGGTATGGTCAACGAGATGTTCAATATCTTGCATCAGAACAGCGATGGAGTGTATGAGGGTATAGCCATAGGAGGAGACCGATATCCCGGTTCAACACTCGTTGATCATCTTCTGAGATACGAGAAGAATCCAGAAATCAAGTTCATGGTGATGCTCGGAGAGGTCGGAGGAACAAAGGAATATGAAGTCGTCGAAGCGCTCGAGAAAGGACTGATAACCAAACCCCTGGTAGCATGGGTAACCGGAACATGTGCAAAGGTATTCCCCGGAGAGGTTCAGTTTGGTCACGCGGGCGCAAGGACAGGAGTAGAGAGGGAGAGCGCAGATGCAAAGAACGAAGCTTTAAGAGAGGCGGGAGCAATAGTTCCGAATTCATTTGATGAGATTGGTGAAAAGATAAAAGAGGTTTACCTGAAACTAAAGAAGGAGGGTAAGATAAAGGAAATCAAGGAAATCGAGCCACCGGTTGTTCCGATGGATTATGATGTTGCCCTGAAAAAAGGTCTCATAAGGAAACCAACGAACTTCATCTGCACCATATCAAATGATAGAGGAGAGGAACTCCTCTATGCAGGTATACCGATAAGCAAGGTCATAGAGGACGACATTGGAATAGGTGGAGTTATTGGATTACTGTGGTTCAAGAAACTGCTTCCGGATTATGCGAGAAAGTTCATTGAACTTGTTCTGATGATAACCGCAGATCATGGTCCATGTGTGAGTGGAGCGCACAATGCCATAATCACCGCGAGAGCTGGTAAAGATATAATCGATGCCCTGGTCTCTGGACTTCTTACGATAGGTCCAAGATTTGGAGGAGCGATAGCAGATGCTGCCAAGTATTTCAAGGATGCTTACGAGAGAGGTCTCAAGCCGGAGGAGTTCGTCAATGAGATGAAGGCAAAGGGAATCTACATTCCTGGTATAGGTCACAGAGTAAAGAGCATTCATAATCCGGATAAGAGAGTCGAATTACTCAAAAAGTTCGCATACAAGCACTTCCCGAGGACAGATTTACTCAACTATGCTCTGGAAGTCGAGAAGATAACAACCGCAAAGAGAGCGAATCTGATTCTCAATGTAGATGGCTGTATAGGAGTGCTATTCGTTGACCTGATGAAGAGCTGTGGACTCTTCACAGACAAGGAGATCGATGAGTTCATAAACATGGGTGGATTGAATGCGCTGTTCGTGGTGGGAAGAAGCATAGGGTTCATAGGGCATGCCTTGGATCAGAAGAGGCAGAAAGCGAGACTTTACAGACATCCGTACGATGATGTGCTGTACCTCTCTCCAGAGGAAGAGAAGAAGTATTTTGGAGGTGGAGAATAAATGGCAATAGATGTTGAGAAGTATAGGGAACAGATCGAGAGAGCAAAGGAGCATTTTGAAAAACTCATCATAGAGCAGCTCGAGAGAATCGAGAGAATGAAACAGGC
>Ga0190308_1000375_pt1 | contig 14624 bp, 7 predicted proteins | sample 48700756_MG_FD_165050 | JGI IMG/M metagenome (GOLD analysis project Ga0190308, IMG submission 165050) | Hydrothermal vent sediment bacterial communities from Southern Trench, Guaymas Basin, Mexico - 4870-07-5-6_MG | ecosystem: Environmental > Aquatic > Marine > Hydrothermal vents > Sediment ...
TTACATACCACCATGCATTGACTGGTTGTCATAGTCTACAAGATATGCTACAATACTCCACTCATTAAACTTACCCTGAACACTACCTGTTTGGTCCAGACGCCTCTGAGAAGTGTTTCTTAAGAACCGCTATGCAAATTTCCTTGCAAACTCCCAAAAAAGTGTTAATGCGTCAACGAAAACATAATGAGCCCTCAAATTCCTTAGCCGTTTTTATCATCTCGTCCAGCTCCTCATAGGAATCTGATATAAATAGAAGAACTGGAATATAAACGACTCCTGTTAAAAAGCCCTTTTTCCTGCACTCCTTATGGCTTCCAACCTCTCAGCCGGGATTCAGCTATCAAGCTCAACACCATCCCTTAACCGAGACAGTTTGCACTCGGCTATGCTCCTCACTTCTCGTAAAAACATTTCAGGGATGCATACAATGGCCATTCCACTTTCTACCTTAAAAAAATCCTAATCGATCAAACGATCTCTTATTGAGCGTAGATGCTGATAGATCTCATTGACTGTTTGTCTTGGAGCTAAGGTGTAAGCCAGCTCCCTTAAATCCCCTACTTAAAATACCCATTTCAAGTAGCCAATATATGGGAGGAGCAGCAGTAATGGTGCGCCTACCAGCCAGCTTACATCCAATAAGCGGAAAATGAGGATACTTTCCGCTTATTAAAACTTCAAAAGTAAGTATAATAAAGGATAATTGGCCAACTAATCTCTTAGTTCAGCCTATTTACGGGATGCATAGCTACTGGGTCTCAGATGTTTCTTCTACACTTTCAGGCGTTATTTCGAAAATTTCTTTGACTAGTTGTTCTGTGCCTTTAAATTCATCTTGATCTCCACTCCACTGTTTAAGTACTTCACCATATTGTTCTTGGAAGCGTTTTACAAATTCTCTTAGTCTCATACGTAGCTCTGGAGTTTCTCTGTTTGCCAAAAGAGTAACGAAAAATCCATCTCCATACTCTATCATGAGAACAACGTCACCGTGGTCAATGGCCTGCAAATACTGCTGGCTGCTGGTTGTTTCTTTTACGAAGCTTGTTATAGCTGAAAGCATACCTGAAATCAACAAAGGTTCAACTTTAACTTCGCCAAAAGACTGGCTGTAAAGAGCTATACCATCGGTGTTCACAATATATATGCCCTCTATTACAGATGCTGGGGTAACTATCTTAAACTCGACGTCATAAATATCGATGATGTAATTTTCATAGAGATATCGGAGAATCTTCTTTAATTTCTCTTCTGGCATACCTAACTTTTCTTTAAGTTCTTGGAAAGTATATGTTTTCGTCTTAAAGAACTCAACAATCTGTTTAAAGTCCTCTGGAACTTTGTCCTCAAATACTTTCGCTATTTTCAACTTTATCAACGAGTTAGGAGTAATACGGTCAGGTTCAGATTCACAAATATATTTTATTTGATGCCCAGCCTCAACATCGGTAAACTGTACAAGTTTACCAAATTTCAAGTAAACTAGAACGGTGAAGACTAGAAGTGTTGCTAAAAGCTTAAGGAGTAACATGGGTATAACGATAAACTGATTTGTTGTAAGCGGTAAATAGGCGAATCTCAGAACCAAGATATTAAGGGAACCTATATTTAAACTTGAAAATACAGCTGTAGTCCAAGCTTTAGAAGCCCCACGTTGCAAAAGAAAGTAATCGGTAATCATCTTAAATATGCCTACATATACACCGGCTACAAAAAACTTAACTTTAAATGTGTTTCTAAAAACATAAATAAGCCCTAATATGATCGCTATTTCAAAAAATCTCTGCAAAGAACCCAAAGAGATAAGAATATTTAAAATATTTAAGTCATCCAAATAGGGGCTTTGATATAAAGAGCATGCATTCATAAGCTCATCTAAACCAACGTTTGTGTGCGCCCAATTGAACGTTAATGGCCCCGTATATAGTATATATAATAGAGAAATCAGAGCAGTTAATGCACCAACTAAAACGCCGAAACCGGCAGTTCTTAAATCAAACAGTTTTTGTAATCTGTCTTTATCTCTTATGAAAGTCAAAATTTTGGCAAAAATGTATACAGATGCTGGTTCCATTATTTTAAAGAAAGAGAGAAAAACAATGGTTATTGCAACATAATATAGCGCAAAGTATATGAAAAGATATTCAATTCCTCTATAAATTTGTACAAAGAGTATAAGGCTTACGGATGAGAGCACAATACTTATAGATAAGAGATTGTTGAAGGTGTTTCTCCTAATAGTTTCACCTACAAACTTATTTCCGTGGTAGACACGAGATGTATAGAGAAGGTTTACTGCCACTATGAAAGATAAAAGAAAGAGCATGTAAATTTCAAGCACCCAGCCTAGCCAGGTGCTTCCAACTACGTGCGGATCTAACTCAAGCTGCAACAATTTTAGCAATGTTATTAGGAAATATAGGGAAACTGGTAGAAGAGCTATTAAAAGCTTTAAAACCTCTTTTTCTTCTTCCCATCCCACCAATTTTTTAGGTTTCAAGTCGATCCAAAACGTTACATCCTTTATTCCTTTTCTTTTGACAACATATAGCAGGATTAGAACGCCTATTAGAGGTGCAAGGAAGAAAACAAATGGAAACATGAAAATCAAATAGGTAATTGTAAGGGTGAAAGAATACATTGTTAAAGAACCTATATAAACTGCAAGTGGCTTTAAAGCAGATTTTGAAAGATTTGGGGAGGAATACACTAGATTAGGTTGAACTCCGAGTAAATAGAAAACTATACTTGAACCAACACAATATATTAGCCAAAAAGCAGTGAAAGCTATTCCCGCTCGCAACGCGACTTCCTTAAAACGCGTATACCTCATTATAAAGACAATTAAAGCTACTAAAATATTGGGCAAAAGAATTAAAGCAGCTGAAATTAACAGTTCATTCATTCCTTTTCCCTCAACTTACTCCTACTTAAGATTAACATCTTCAGAGTTCTTGAAAGAGGTTAAATGGGATTTCATAATTTGACTACGAATTTTATTTCGTGTCGCTGACAGTAATATTGTTGTTAATGTTGTAATAAGTGTTATAATAAAGTTTCGATTTCATAGTTATACTATCAGGTGTACATTTTATATTGTCATTAGGCATTAAGCTTCGCATTGAGTATGTAGATGTATTTGTTGTGATGTATTACAAATTTTACGCCGCAAAGATTTATATACAGATTTTTAACATGAGTATCCAAGGACGCAATTTTATAGTAATAGAAAATACAACAAAATGTAATAGCAAGTATTACGACATATTGGAGGAAAAATGATGAGTATTATGGAAAAAAGTGGTTTAAAGACTTTTCTCGCAGTGCTACTCTGCGTAGTGATAGTTCTATCAAGTATCAACTTAAGTTCAGCTACGATACTGAAACAAGGAGAAGAAAGCCCAGTACTATTAGTAGACTATTATGCTGAAGGAAAAATACTGGAAGTATTTAATTGGACGGAAATTGAAAACGGACTTGAAATTGTCTTCAAAAACAGTTCAAAAGACAGCGAAACCGTAGACCTGCTAATCTATGTTACTGTTGACGGTGTAAAAGATCTTCAGGAACTTGATCTACGCATTGATGGCGGCGCAATAATTGATTCAATGAGAATAGATCTATGCGATGAAGCATTCAACATTTTAAGGAACTATGGATCAGAAAATATAGGTAGAGACGTAGCAACCGTAAGTGTAGACGGTGAAGATATAGCTTCTCAAGCATCAGAGATTGGAGCAAGTTGTGTAAAATTCACAGTAACGATTAGAGACTGGTCTGCAGACACAGAACACCACTTTATTGTGGCAACGGGGGGAGCAGAAGGACCACCGCCAGGTGAAGGAGGAGAAGGAACAGAAGAACCGAACGTATATATACTTTATAATGAGGAACTAGGAGTTCTAACGTTCTTCAACTTCTCGTTCACTGAAGGAGAACTATTTGTAACGTTCTCGAATGAAACCGCAGACAGCAGTACTGTAGAAGTTCTCATAATTGCTGAACCAAGGGCAGTTGAATTTTTGACAGGATTTAATGCTTCCATAGATAATGGAGCAACAATCGAATCGGTGTCCATAGACTTTTATGACAACGATTTCAACTTCATTGAACATTATCAAGCTCACAATTTTGGAACCCCAGAATGTTCAGTACCCTTTGACTCAAGAGAAGCCATAGGAGCCATGAAAAATGCCAGTGCAGACCTCATAGGATTCAAAATGGTTATAGGGAACTGGGCAGCAGCTACAACATATACTTTGCATATTGTACCGTTCTTTAGCGAGCTACTTTACTATGAAACTGAAGATACCATCTATGTCGATCCATCGGTGGCAAATCTGCCACCAGAGATAAGAGTATGGTGGCGACTATATAACGAGAGCTGGGGATGGAACTGGACATATCAAGATATAAGCTGGGAGTTTGGTCCAAAAGCGCGATACAACATATTCTGCTACAATACAACAAGTGATACTTGGTATTTGGTTACACCTGACACTTGGATTGCACTGAACGCCCCGGTAAAAGTGAACATAACAATACCAAAGACTTTGTTTGAAGAAGGAACTCAACTGGGAATGATAGACTTGTCTTGGGATATGTGGGCTGTAAACATCTCCGCATCTCTAACGATACACTACGATTACGCGTCAAACCTTTGGAATACGCGGTCTTCTGTTTGGAATGCTTCATGGTCAGAATCATACAGACCTACTACAGGTGAATTCTTCACATTAGACCAAAGCCAAACAACCATAAGCGAGGACGCAGATAAATACACATTAACGATAGTCGGTCAGTTTAACGATCTAACTCCAAAAGGAATATATCACGTTTATCTAAACATTTACGACAACCAAAGCAGCTATATTGGAAGTTCATCATACTACTGGGACAGTGAACTAAGTTTATACAAGGACGTTGCAATAGGCGGTCCATGGAGCGAAGTTGCAGTATACTATGACATTATGTACGGAGGCACATATATAGCGGAAATATTAAACACGGAGTACAACATGATTCGTAGCATAGGAGTAAATCAAACATTCATAATACGTCTAAACATAACCGGAATCTCCGATTCCGAATTTAGAAATGCAAGCGTGTTAATTCAGCTTCCGTACACCATCAGAACATACGTTAACGTAACAGGATGGCATGAAGAATATAGAGTTTACCATGGCGGTTGGGTATATAACAAAACTTCAGACACCTATGTTTGGGATCCAAACGCCACAATAATAACAAGAGAATGGGTATTCGGGCCACACCTAGAAGAACAATGGACAGATATTAGCAAAGAATACAATATAACAGACTATATGTGGAATGAAACAACAGGGAAATATGAACCTGAAACCTATCCGATTTCCATCGCACCCAAGCTGCTTCTATTCTACAATAACAGTGATAGCACCTATGGCTATTACCTGCTCTATCAGTACTACAATTCTACGCTTAAAAGAGACGAATGGGGAACATATGTTGAAAGCGTAGAACAGTGGGAAATCGAAGATGTACCATCTGAGCTGAGGTTCTACGAACTTCTCGAAGTAACTAAAACGGCTGAGGACAACAAAATTGTGTTAGAGTTCAGAGGAAAATTTGTAGGAAACCCTGGGCAAGACCTATGGTTAGAATACTACGTATATAGTAACCAACAGAGACTTTGTCCAAGAGACTGGGATTGGGTGATGGAAAATGCCAGCCAAATATCTGTGGAGAAACCAGTAGTCAGTGTCAGAATCAGGAATCAAAGCGGGGGGTCTTCTGGAGACTGGCATTATGCTACTGATCCAGGTCAATGGTTCATTGTTGAAGTAGAGATGGAGGGTGGTAGCAGCATCACAGCTGACATTGACGGTGTAAAAATAAGGTTTAGCTGTTGGAACTATTATTGGAGCGAAAATGAAACCATATGGGGTAGCACGGAAATAATTACAATAGTAAACCTAAGAGAGAACACATCTAAAACAATAGTTTACAATGCAACTTACAAGGAAGTCTATGAATATGGCACATATGAAATGTGGAATGAAACAACAGGCATGATGGAGGAAGTTGAAGGCTGGCACTGGGAGCACTATTCCTTTAACCAAACCTCCGGCGAATGGATAAAAGGTTGGATAGGATGGCACGACAAGGACACAGTGGTAGATGAACCCTACGTAACGGTAAATAACTATACAGCTTTCACTACAGAAGATGGAAAGTACGTTATTCAAGTGAATATGAGTTTCACTGAATATGCTATAGACCAAAGATACAGTTTCGACGTTGGTTTACTCAATTGGACATATGGTCCAGACTATTCTCAGCCATGGGGAGAACACTTCGTAGAAGATTGGATATACAGCGTGGTTTACACCATTAATAATGGAAGTGTAGAAGTATATGTACCAACGCCTGAAACAAGGCAATATGCAGAAGACACTTCAAGCGGCGAGAGATATCTTATAGTGAATAAACCCTACATAGTGATCAACGGTGAAAAGCTTCCATTAAAGGAGATAAAATATTGGAATGGAAATAAGTATGAGTACAAACTGTTACGTGAAGAATGGGATCCAACAACCTACGAAAACAAGCACTACTACACCTTAGAAAACGGAACAAAAATCTATGTGTACGAAGCATATCAGGCTTTCATATACAATGTAACTATTCGTAATGAAACTACCGGAGAAACCTTCAATATTACAACGTACATGAGATACCCGTGGTGGAACAGATACAAAGAAGCTTGGCTCATAGTTACATTAGACGGAGACATTATATGGTTACAGGATTCAAACGATGTAATTGGTGCGGAGAAAATTGGCAAGGTACCAGTCGAGTTTGCTGGTTACTTCACACTTATCAATGGAACCACATGGGTCAACCTCACAAAGGGTTGGATTGACTGGGACTACTTAGCACAAGAGTACTACATCTTACTTGAAAATGGAACAAAAATCTACGTGGACTACGACTACGAATACATGTATGAATATTACTTTGAAAAAGATAGCAAGAGATATTACATCGAATATCCATCAGCATTCTACATTGGAGAATATAATGGAGAGTCCATACTTGTACCTGAATGGTTCAAGAGATCATGGTATTATACTTTAGTCGGTGAAGAAAAAATAGAACTCCCATACGAGGGTGTAAGCGACAAATACGAATGGATTTCATGGTGGTCTTTGCAACAACCAAGAAGCGAAGGTGGAGTGGTCCCTGAAGACGAATACGCTCTAGTAAACGGTTCACTGTACCTTATTCACTACGATACTGAAGGATCCATGTCAGGACATATAATGGTAGATGGAAATCGCATTAACGTAACAAAAGGAGAACACCTATACACAAAGATATCTGGAAAAGACTGCTGGGATGTTGTTGAGATTGGCTTCACAGTGTACATTGGAAACTTAACAAGCCAAGGGACATATGACAGAAATAATCTAATTAAATTATATGCTGCTGACTATGACGGCGGCAGCGGTAAGCTCACCTTGCTTGACAGAACTGTTCTAACCGTTACCCATCAATATAGAGTAGTCTTCTACAACGTATCAGTAAATGGCACTACATACTACACAGTATCTCCTAAACCAGAATACGACTGGGAAAGCGATACTTACATCCTATATCTACTCAATGGATCTAGAATAGAAGTAGAAAACTTAGAAGACTACGAATTCATAGGAATAGTAGTCGTAGAACTAGGTGAATACACAGATGTTGAACCTGAAACCTTCACTTGGAGAGGTGAAACCTACAACACAACAGTGTGGGTAAGTGAATATAGTTCGAGGAAACTAATCTACGATTATTACCGTGTTTACACGGTGTCAGGTGCATGGTACGACTTAGTGCCTGCTAACTGGCTTCTACACCCAGAATGGTGGTATGAAATCCCACCAAGATACGGTAACTTCTACGCCTACGAAGATAATATGCCCATATACAATGTGACAATGAACGGAGAAAACTACATTGCGTACCCAAGCTTAAACTACACCAAAATGGTTCGCATCTCTTGGGGCTACCCTGTAACTTGGCACCTTGAAGAATTTAGGTGGAGCGATATATCCTACAGATATGAGGTCTGGGACGTTATTGTCGGCTCTCCTGACTGGGGTCTTTGGGGCTACAGAAGATGGACAATAAACCCTGAAAACGGCGCGTTGGACTTAGATGGAGATCTGAGCACAACAGATGACCAATTCTATGTCAAAAGAGTATATGTAGGCGAATTCGGATGGAATGAGACAAGAAGAGGACTAGATGTCAACATAATCTATGATCCAAACCCAGTAGTTCCAGGTGACGAATTATCTGTAAATGCTTGGATGGGAATAGCCACCAATACATATTGGAACAAATGGAATGAAACATTCTACTGGTTCTACACAAACATGACACCTGTTCCCCCAGAAACAATGGCCTTGATAAATGAAACTGTCTGGGACACTACAAGAGATACTCCTAAACCAGGATACTGGGACATTGCTAGAATGACAAGAAACATGACTTGGGAAGACTATCTTGAGAAAGCTAGAAGAGAAGGATGGGACTGGGTCACGGAGGAAGTAACTTGGTCATGGATCTGGTTCGGATTTGAACAATCATACTGGGTTTCAGCAGGAGAAAACGAGACCTTCAAATCATACTACGTGGACCTCAGATACGAGTATGCAGGAATGTTCACTTACAACGATACAAATGGCAATAAAATAATGGATGAAGGCGAAGAAACCCACTACTTCATACCCGACTCTATAGGAAATGTAACATTCATTACTCCTGGAGAAGCCTTTGGCAATTATAATGAAACTGGAGAGTTAACACTTCCAGTCAATGAAAGCGTTGAATTCGGTGTTTCATACTTAGATATTAATGGCACGATGTTCCCATTTGGAAGAAGCTACTATGCATGGTACGGCGAAGATGTTTACGGAACAGATCTACGTACATTTCAAGAACGCCCAGTAGACGCAACCCTTGACGAATTGTCATTCAAGCTACACTTCTACGTGGAGAACTCAACAGAAACAAACAGTACAGAAGCACACATAAAAATAGATCAACACGTAGGAGACTGGAGCTTAGACCTACCATCAGGTATATCTGTCTTAGAAAACCTAAGCTTATCGCTTAACTATTACATCTACGCAGAAACCAGTGGAGCATGGGAGGTAAGAAGCGAAGACGGTACGTCAATAACCCCAGATGAAATCGTAGAAGCATCAAGAATCTCACTCGATACCAGCGGATTAAAGTTTGCAGAAGTAAACATGGGCGACACCTACATTTGGGGCGGAAACCTAAGCATGGTTTGCAATGTTTCAACCCACACAGTGCCATTAAGCACCTTTGTTGAAACATATACTGGCTATGAATCTGAAACGAGCGTTGGTGGTTGGACATTCCAGAGCACAATGTACTTCTTAAGCGTAGGATTCCCGAAGTGGGGCGGACACTTCGTCTACGAAGACCCTGAGGTAGTAGTATACTCAGGCAAAGAGAAGAAAACAATAGTAAGCTCACTAGCAGAGTTCTTAGCTGGTTGGATACCGACACTGGTCGGAGCAGCTGGAGAAGAAAGACCGCCAGAGGAAAGACCGCCATTACCACTAATGTACCTGGTGATAATTGCCGTAGTTGCAGTTGCCGTGGTCTTTGTAATTATACGCAAAAGAAGACAAGCGGCAATAGTTAAAGTAAATGGACACAGCTAAATCACTTAACATTATTTTATTTTTATTTTTTGGTTTGGTTGTTTTTGTGTTTTAAGCCATTGTCTTCATTTATGTGTTAGATTCATTTCTCTTTGAGCTTTTTCTATCTGCTTGTTTAAGAGTTCTTCGTTTTGCTTCCATTTGACAGCTTTAAATATCATCGGTTCTTCTCCTAGGAATTCGGCCGCAGTTAAAACAGCCTTATTCTCCCTTTTTGCTACGTCATATACTTTTTCAACTCTTTCACGATATTTTACATCCCTTAACAAGTGGTGATCATAAATTATGATAGGGGTTTTTGTCTCGGAAATTATCCAGCAGAGGTTTTCTACAGCTCTATTCAAATTTATTCTATTTAACATGTACCCGAAAAGATATGTTGGTGGGCCGTCGAGCACCAGAAAATCTGGGTTTTCATCTATTATCCATGCAGCGTAATCCTCTATCTCAGGGCCCTGTAAATCGGAAGAAAACAAAATTTTTTCTCCGTTGTATTCAACTGTGAAAGCTATTACCCAGCCCACTCTATCAAACTCTAAACCATGAAATAAAGGACCCGTAAACCTTATGGTTGTATCATTAAATTTGAAAGTTTTTCCATCAGCGAATTTTATCTCTAGGTTTTGAAATTTAACTTCAGGAACCCAGGGATTTGAAACCCACATGTCACATAGTTTTCTAAACCATTTCCTCCCCTTTTCGAGAAGTTCTTTTTTACGGGCATTGTAATCTCCGTAGTCTTTTCTTGAAGCGAGTGGAAGTTCGCTCATCGGATCAGGGAAACTTAAATCTCCCGGTTCTACGAGTTTTTCATCAAGCTTACTGTTTCCATATTTTTCGAATATTTCGCTGAAAAATATTCTTGCGCGTTTCCACTGCGAATTATTTATGTAAAAATTAGGGTTCTTTGCAAGAAGCTTTTTCCCCTTGTAGAGTGCATTTGCATCAAGCATTAAAGTTGATGGTAAAGTATGATGATCATAATGATAATGGGTTATCACGGTTACATCTGCTTTTCGACCAGCTTCCTCAATTTCTTTGTGAGCTTTCAAATTAAAATATCTCTTAAGAATATCTGGAAGAGGATAACTCGGTTGCATACCGGAAGCGCCAGGATCAACAAGTATACAAACATCAGGTGTTTCAATTAAAATACAACTGCTTTTAGCACCCATACTATCAAACCAAACAAGCTTAACAGATATTTTATCCAGGTTTAACTTTCTCATAGGCCTCCCAGTAATAGTGTTCTCTAATAACATACCGTTACTACAAATATTACTCTCTCTGTAAGAACCTAAATTAGAAAAATTTTATATAACATATATCATGAAACATAATGTATGTCTCTTACATCCTTAACTTTTAAACTCAAAACGCTTGCTAATCCTAGGAAGGTAAAAATACTGGTTGCTCTACGGGAAAAACCGTTATCAATAACTGAGATAGCAGATAAATTTTCCATGCCTCAATCCACGGTTAGAAAATATCTTTTAGAACTTGAGACAGGAGGTTATGTGATAAAAACGCCAGATGGAAGATTTAAAGCAAAAGACTTCAAAATAGTTTTAAGCTTAGATAATCTTGTAAAACTGGTCAAAAAAGAAGAAGAACAGTTGACCCCTCTAATAGTTAAAGAACATGGTACGGAAATATTAAGAAGACTTAAAGAGTTAGCGTTGCAGGTAAAGGAAGGAAAATTATCTATTTATGATGTCGCAGAACATTTAGGCTTAACTTATTTTGAAACCTATGTGCTGCTTGAGGAAAGTGGATTGATTTGAGTGAGAAACCAATATACATCTTAAATGCCAGCGCAATTATTGCTTTGCAACGTAAAGGTAAGCTAACACAATACATCAAAGATAAAACATGTCTAATAACTTCTAGGGTCAAAGAAGAGTTAATAGAAAAACCAAAATTAAAATTACGTGAGATAAAAACGGATGAACTTAGAAAAATTGTAGAAGATTCAGTTAAAGAAATAGAGATTCTTGTGAGCGAAGGAAAGCTTGTTGTAGCATCAATAAAATATAAACGTTTTTCAAAGCTTCTCGATGAAGCACGTAAAACTATAGCGATTTACGAAAGTAGAGCGGAACATGAGGTCAAAGCTGATCATACCATAGTGGTGTTAGCATTACAAAAAGCTTTAGAAGGACGAAAAACAATTCTTGTGTCAAATGATAAGACGATTAATAAGGTTGTGCAAAAACTAGCTACAAGTAAAGGTGTTAAAATAACTATCAAAACTACAAACGGAAACATTACATAAAATGTTTGAGTTAGACAAGTCATTAAAGGAAACATTTACAATAACTGGAAGAACGTACTTTAAATGGTAAAGACTTAAATTTTGAATTTTATATTTCAAAGTAAGAACGTCATCTGCTCAATGTAGACATGCTACCAATGTTTTCGCGTTAGAATGCTTCACATGCTCCTGCATGGTGGTCAACTATGGTTAACGTGTTCCCTGAGATCTTTGAAGCTGCAGAAGAGATAAAGAAAAGAAAAATACATGGTGCCACTGGAGTAACCATAATAGCTCTCAAAGCTTTAGCAAATGCAATTTTAAATTCAAAAGTTAAAAATTTAAGCGAACTCTACAACGAGGTCTTAAACTCTGGTAAAATATTAGTTAAGGCTCGCCCAACAACAATGTTACTGGCAAACGGTATACGTTTCGCCCTTTATAGAATTAAAGAAGCTGAAGAAGAAGGAACAGACATCGAAGAAACCAAGAAAAAAGTATATGATGAAATTTTGGAGTTTAGAGACCGCATAGAAACATCCATTGAAAAAATCGCTGAAATCGGGTCACGTAGAATACAGGACGGTGACATCGTACTCACACACGGCTTCAGCACAACAGTTTTCAAGGTAATAGAGAAAACATCAAAAGAAAAGAAAATTGAGGTAATCGTCACCGAGACGAGACCAGAGTTTCAAGGAAGAATAATGGCAAACAAGCTAAATGAAATAAACGTGCCTACAACTTTAATAGTTGATTCAGCAGCCAGATTCTTCATGAAAGACGTAGATAAAGTTCTCTTAGGTGCCGAGGCGATAGCTGCAAATGGAGCGGTAATAAATAAAATTGGGTCATCTCTTATTGCTTTAGCTGCACATGAAGCAAGGGTTAGAGTTTTCGTAACGGCTGGAACATACAAGTTCAGCCAAGAAACGATGCTAGGGGAGTTAATAGAGATTGAAGAAAGAGATCCAAACTTAGTTGCACCTATGGATTTCATAAAGGAATATTCAAGTTTAAGTGTTCGTAACCCAGCTTTTGATGTTACTCCTCCTGAGTACATAGATCTTATAATAACCGAAAAGGGCGTAATACCACCACAAGGAGTAATATATATGCTAAAAGAGCTTTACGGGTGGCCAACATTCGAAATAAAACTATTGGACTAACAAAACATGCTTTCATTATCGTCTTTCTATATCCAAAATTGTTTAAAGCGGTAAAGTTTGGAACCTGTGTTTTAGGGGTTTTTGGGATTAGTGGACATTGTCTATTTGAAAAAAGAAATTTAACGAGATAATTTTAAATTTCATAGTTTCAAAATTTTAAAGGAGTGATGAAGGGGGAATATGTATGGTAGACATTATTCTTGGAGGATCCTCAGCACAAGTCCTCGCAATAAAAATCGGAAGGTTATTGAAGGCTTCAGTACTCTTACCAGAGATAAAAAGGTTTCCAGACGGAGAAAAATATGTTAGAATCACGGGAGATGTAAATGGTAAGACGGTTGCCGTTATACAGTCTTTTTATCATCAACCAGATGAATTCTTAATTGAATATTTCTTAATGGTAGATACCTTGAAAGATTTAGGTGCAAAAAGAGTATTAGGTGTTGTTCCATATTTCGCGTATGCTAGACAAGATGAAAGATTTAAACCTGGCGAGGCAGTAAGCTTCAAAATTGTTACAAAACTTATAGAAGTTGTTGGAACAGACGAAATATACACTGTAGACACTCATCTACACAGAGTTGAACAGCTAAGTGAAATATTTCGTATACCAGCTCACAACCTCACAGCAGTTCCACTTCTTGCTCAATACATTAAGAAAAACTTCGAATTAACTAACCCAATTGTCATAGGACCAGATGAAGAAGCTGAACAATGGGCAAAAGTTGCCGCAAAGGAACTAGAGGCAGAATACGACGTTCTGGAGAAAGAGAGACTAGGACCAAGTGAGGTTAGAATTAAAACAAGAGAACTCGACGTTAAAAACAGAGACGTTGTAATTGTTGACGACATTATTAGTACTGGTGGAACAATGGTTGAAGCCATAAAAATGCTAAGAGAACACGGCGCAAAAAACATTATTGCTGCATGTACACACCCAATACTGGTTCAAAACGCCTTAACAAAAATATATCAGGCTGGAGCACTAGCAGTTATCGGAACAGATACCGTTCCAAGTTCCATAAGCTTTGTTAGTGTTGCACCTGTAATAGCAGAAGCCTTGAGGTGATCAAATGCAACTACCAGTAGAGGTTCTAGAAATAGCCGAAGGAATAAAGACGATGAGAATTAGAGGAGCAGGGAGAATAGCAAGAGCAGCTGTACAAGCCTTAAAAACGGTGGTGGAAAAATCTCAAGCGAAGACCCCAGAGGAACTTGTTAAAGAACTTGACTACGCCGCTAAATATCTACTTCATACGCGGCCAACAGCAGTATCACTACCAAACGGTATACGTTTCGTTATGTATAGGGTTAAAACAGCCTTTAAAAACGGGGCAAACCTCGAAGACCTTAAGACTACTGCAATAGATGTAGCTAACAGTTTCATTAAGAACTCTGAGAAAGCAATTAAAAAAATAGGGGAAATCGGCGCTAGGAGAATAGTTAGCGGAGACATCATATTAACAC
>Ga0190308_1000376_pt1 | contig 14623 bp, 14 predicted proteins | sample 48700756_MG_FD_165050 | JGI IMG/M metagenome (GOLD analysis project Ga0190308, IMG submission 165050) | Hydrothermal vent sediment bacterial communities from Southern Trench, Guaymas Basin, Mexico - 4870-07-5-6_MG | ecosystem: Environmental > Aquatic > Marine > Hydrothermal vents > Sediment ...
CGATAAAATACTAGTATCTTAATCCGGGGTCGGATAAAATTCTACCGAACCTACCAAATCTACCGATACTACCGAGCCTACCGATACACAGCTAACCCGACACCCGGATCAACTAGGGTTTAGGGCTGCCCCCTGCCCCCAATCCCGGGATTGAGGGGCAAGTGCTACGCTACGTCAACCCGGGTTGACGAATCATACAATGACATTATAGTGATAATTGGGGTTGGTGGTTGGGTTCGGGATAAGCGTTATAGTGGGTTTGATGAATGCTTCACACCCTCCACAATGATATGAGGGAGATGGGTGTGAGGCATGAAAACCAAATTTTATTATAGGATATTGACGATAAAGATGAAGAAAGAGAGGAAAGAGATTCAGAATTTCATTGAGGAATGGAGGAAAAGGGTTTTCCTCCATCTTAGTGGAAAAAGCAGTATGAAGGATAACTATATTTACTATTATGTTGATTCAAGTGTCGCAGAGATAAAGGAGGAATTAAAGAAGCATGGTAGGTTTAAAAGGGTTTGGCCTATATTAAACACAGCATTTTACCTCAACAGGAAAATAATTCATGGCAGTGGATGTGCGCCGGTAAGGATTGATGTTGATAAGGGGATATTGAAATTTAGATGGCTAAGCTTGATTATCAATTTGCCTAAAAGTACTGTGAAAGAGATAGAGAATGTTTTAAGCAAAAGGGTGGTTAAATGCATAGGGCAATTGATATTGAAGGATGGCGTTATTTTTAAGCTAATATTCTTCAAGCCATTTCAAAGAAAGCTGTTGAAACCTCCCTTCGAGATAATTGCAATTGATATAAACAGTATGCATGGAGTTAAAATATTGAATATACGTGTAGATTTTCAATCAATCAAACTGATTTATCAGAAAAGGTTGAAGCCACCGAATCACTCCAACATTTGGCGAGAAATAAGAAAGCGGCAAAAGCTATACAGCATAACTTTCAATAAAATTTATGCCAAAGAGATAAAGCAACTTGGAAGGAGGAGGAAAGGACTCAATAAAAATTTCATAAACAACGTAATCCATATTTTAAGGAAACTAGTAAGAAAAAATGATCTCCCAAAAGTTATTCTAGTAGACCCAATAGACTATAAAAGTCTCCAGGGTAAAAGGTTGCAGAGTACATTACTATCAATAATTGATAAAATAAGAAATCTGGCCGGGTTCGAAGACACACTATATGTAGAGTACCATGGCACAAGCGGTAGAAGATGTCCACTATGCAATAGAGCTATGAAGAGAATTGAAAACAATTCTCCAGCAAGAATATATAGGTGTGAAAGATGCAGGATCACTATAGAGAGAGATGTAAATGCATGCTGGAGAATGATCCTAAAATTCCTATATGCTCCGCTAAAATTCCCAGTCTATAGCAAAATAGAGCAATTATACCGTTTCCATGAGCCCTAAAGGCGTTCGTGGACGCCCAGCCCCCGGGCAACCCCGAAAAATGACGAAACACGATGAAGATGATCCCGAACCCACCCCGGGTAATGACAAAGGAAGAGAGGAACAAAGGGGCATGGTCTCAATAATTATATGAATGTATAGCATTAATATATATTAGGTATTGAGTAATGAATATTAATCTTAAAAATATCATTGAAGTCCATGAAGAGAAAACTGTTGAGAAGATTAGGAGAATAATTTTATATTTTACATCTATAGAAAATTTTGCTGAAACAATTATAAATTTTAGATTAAAACCAGAGATAAGTGTAGAGAAAATATATCCATCAAAGATCAATAAATATGCTGACTTTTTTAATGATATCGCTAAGCCGTATGAGAGAATCTATAGAGGTAGAAGAATATATTCGTATGGTATAAGATTAGACGTGAATGGAAGATTTAATGAAAATCTATTCAATAAGAAGAATATAATTATAAAGGATTATGGAGATAGTGTAAATATATGGCTTTCCTTTGAGTCAAATATTATAAAAAGATATAGGGTTATCCTCGGTCCTATACCACATGGATATCGTGGCTACTATACTGCTATTAGAGAAAAAAGCATGGGAATAGAAACAAGGAAATGGCATATAAGGAAAATGGGTAAATTTACCAGCATATTGTCTAGATCAAAGGAAGATGGTGGTATAAATGAAAATATTTTCATTGAATATTCCAAGAAAAATATGAACATACCTGTTGTAATTCACGGAGAAATAAGTTCAAATAATCTTCCGATAAAGGTCTCTATAGATAAAAATATTAGAATTAGAAGAAAAAATCTTCTAATATATTATCTAAATGATATAAAAATATGAGAACAACATTAGATTTAAATAGCAGATATTAATTGATGTCTTAAGTCTATAGGTAAGGATTTATGAAAATTGCTGAATTAAAACCCGGTATGACTAGAATTAATGTAGAAGGTAAGGTTGTTGAGAAAAGTCAGCCAATTGAAGTTGTTACGAGAAGAGGTATCGCAAGAGTTGCCACCGTCCTTCTTGAAGATGATAGTGGTAAAATTATCCTATCTCTCTGGGAGGAAAATATAGATATGGTTTCTGTAGGAGATAGAATTAGAGTTGAAAATGGGTATGTATCATCATTTAGAGGTAGAACTCAGCTAAATCTAGGATTTTATGGAAAATTAACAATAGTTGAAAAAGCAAATAAATAGTAGATATATTATAGTACTTTACCACCTAACTACATATTACGCTACTTTGATAACCTATATTATTTAAATATCGTTTCCATAAATCATCATATTCTCATTATTTATTCAGATCTATAGTAACATTTATATATAGGTAACTTAGTTATATATTGGTATGATATATGTGTTACTCAGATAAATATTGTCGAGGGCCTCATTTAATTAAAGATATTCCTGTGAGAGGATTAATGCGTATAGCTATTTTAAGCATCATTAAACAAAAACCAGTTTATGGTAGTGAAATTCATCAAATAGTTAGGAATAAGATTGGATTAGATGTACCTAAATCTATTATATATATCTTGCTTAGAAGAATGGAGAGAAATGGATTTATAATTTCTAACTGGGATGTTTCTGGAAGCGGACCTGCAAAAAGGGTTTATAGAATAACCGATATGGGATTAGAATATTTAAATGATTCTATAGATAGGCTTAGAAAAGTGGTTCCCATAATTTCAAATATAATCGATATATTTGAAAAAGGTGATCGAAATGAGTAAAAATATAATATCATCACTATTATTATTTCTATTCATTATATCAGCTTTATCTGGAATGGTTTTATTTATGAAAGGGATTGTCAATATACATAGGGATCAAAGATACATGGAGTATATACATATAGCTACGTCACTAATATTTATACTGGTTTCAACAATACATATTTATCTAAACAAGTATAGTATCATTCTCTATACGAAAAGAATAGGGGGAGTTAAATGATTGCTATTGAATCTATTGGACTAACAAAATATTATGGTAGACTTTTGGCTGTAGACCATATCTATTTTAAAGTAAATGTCGGTGAAGTTTTTGGATTTCTCGGACCTAATGGTGCTGGAAAAACCACTACTATACGTATGTTGACCGGATTAACTAAGCCTACAGAGGGTACTGCAAAAATATTTGGTTATAATATTTTGAGAGAAAAGATAATGGCTAAAAAAATGTTTGGAGTTGTTCCCGAGTTTACAAATATATATGATGGATTAACTGCATGGGACAATCTAATGTTTATGGGCGAACTTTATCGTATCCCAAAATATGAGAGAGAAAAATATGGGTTAGAATTATTGAAAATATTTGGATTATATGAGCGTAGAAATGATTTAGTGAAAACCTTTTCTAAAGGAATGAAGAGAAAACTTTGTATTGCAATGGCTCTTATCCATAAACCTAGACTTTTATTCCTAGATGAACCTACATCCGGTTTAGATATACATAGCACGATTATAATTAGAAATATCATTAGAAAGCTGAATGAAGAAGGTGTTACTGTTTTTCTTACCACACATAATATTGAAGAAGCCAACATTTTATGTGATAGAATAGCTATTATTTATAGGGGTAGAATAATTGCAATAAATACTCCGGAAAGATTAAAAATGGCTATCAAAAAGGTTCAGTCAATAGTTATTGCTTTTAACAGGTTTTCTCCAAAAATTTTAGAGGATTTAAGGAAAAATTCCTTGATAAATGATGTAAGGAAAGAAGGTGATAAAATAAGACTATATACTTCAGATCCACCAGATGTTCTTGAATATATATTTCAATATGCTAATAGGAATGGTTTAAAAATTATTAGTATAAATACTTTACGCCCTAGTCTGGAAGAAGTTTTCTTAAAACTAACCGGAGGTATGGAAAAATGAAATTCTTATCTAGAGTTATTATTGAGATTAATGCCTCTATTGCTATCGCGAAAAGATATATACGATTATACTATATAAGACCTGGTACCATAATGTTTGGACTAATGTTTCCATTCTTCATGTTTCTATCATTTATTGTGGGTAGAAAGATATCAATAGACTTATTGATATCAAGTCTAGTTTCGATGACATTGCTTTTCAGTTCATCATCTATCGGCCCAATGATCCTACCAATGGAAAGGAGGTTAAAGACTATTGAAAGACTATTGGTTGCACCGATATCATTTTACTCAATATTATTTGGTATAGTTTTATGCAGTATGTTTTACAGCATTTCGATATCGATTGTTCCAATAATCTTTGGATTAATATTTTTGAAAATAAACATCATTGATCCTATAGTACTTATAGTTGGAATATTTTTCTCCTCAATATGCTTTGCATCACTGGGAATGATGTTTGCATCATATCCTACAGAATATCCAGGTAGCGTGACAATGGCTTTAAATTTTGTCAGACTTCCACTATTATTTATCAGTGGTGTATTTATTCCACTAGAGCATTTGCCTTCATGGCAGCAAGCTATAGCTATGTTTTCACCCCTATCCTACTGCAATGATATTATAAGATATGCTGTTAATGGAAAAGCACATTACAACGTTATTATAGATATTGCTGCTTTAACCATCTTTACAGCAATCTTCCTAACAGCCGGAGTAAAAATACATGTAGCTTTTAGCGATACGAAAGCTTCTAAAAAGAAAAGAAAGATAAATAAGTTTAAATAATAAAGTATAAAATCCACTATAAGATTATATAAAATATTATTTTTAAATTATAGTATTTCTCATTTAAAAATACTATGTGGAATGAACTTTAACTCCATCATCTATTTCGACATTCCATGCCTGTGAAGCTCCAGCCTTTAAAGCGACATCAATCATCTTTGGAGAATGTTCTTTAGATATTACTAATAGTGAACCCCCCATCCCTGCACCGCTAATCTTAACTCCATATGGTTTCAAAGCAAGTATATGGTCTCTAATCCTCTCTATTTCAGGTAAGCTTACCTCATAGAGGTCTCTGAGAAACTCATGCTGTTTATTTACAATGAATCCTAATAAAATATTCTTCCAATCGGTTTTCCTTAGAACTTCTTTTAACAATTTTTCATTAAAGAATTGTCTCAACTCGGATATACCAGCTTTATCTAACATTATTTTTACTGCGATCTCAGTATATTTATTCATTTTTATTGTAAATATTATTCTCTTAGCCTCATTTTCAGATAAAATACTGAGATATGGTTGAATCTCCTCCTCATCTATGTCCTCCCATTTAGGCTCATCATACCTGTATCCAAGCTTATCACATAGATAATGGGGTAGTCCTCCATACGTCATTAATTTTCTTAAAGCACTATCTATCTCCTGTTGTCTAACTGGATGTATAGCTCCAGTAGAATGTCTTATTCCAGAGTCGACTACAATTATTTTAAACTCTCTATAACTTATTTTTTGAACATTATATGGGGGCCTAGTTTCAAGTCTAATTATATCTCCAAATGTGGAACTATATTGGTCTAATCTGCCGCAAGGTATTCCATATTCATCATGCTCAGCAATATAGGATATCTCAGCAATATCCTTTAACTTAAGTTTAAGATCATATATTACATCGAGAGTCTTTGTAAAGGCTACTTCTAGAGCAGCGCTACTAGCTAAACCGGATCCAATAGGTATATCACTATATACTACTACATGTATTCCCTTTAATTCCTTTAATTTAAAAAATTTCTTTAAAGCTGAGACTACTGCTCTAAAATAATTTCCAAACCATCTCTCTCGAGTTATTTCAAAGGAATATGGGTTAAATATATCTATATATTCTTCATCCATCTCCCTAAGATTTATAGACTCAACCTTAAAGTCATTAGAATATCCTAGAACCATAATATATGTTCTGAGATTTATAGCTATAGGTATGACCGGCAATCCCTTGTAATCTTGATGAGTATTTAGGAAATCTACTCTACCCGGTGCTGAGACAATTATTAGCGGCTTCTTAAAATAATATTTCTTTAAATACTTTAATGCATTAACTAATCCTTCATCCATATCATATAATTAAAAAACATTAAATATTAAACTATTCTTAAAATTTTAATGAGATAGGGGATAATATGTCTATAATTTACTCCGCTCCAGGAAGAATCGCTCTATTTGGAGAACATATGGACTGGATGAGGGGTGCAGTTATTCCAGCGGCTATAGAAATGAGAACCTTTCTTAAAGCAGATTTAAGAAAAGATATGTTTACAGAGGTATATTCGTACAATCCCTTTACAACCTACGACAAATTTTATTCAAATAATCCGGAGCCTCTTCGTAATGGTGGAGATTTGATGTATGTTAGAGCGGTATATAAGGCGTATAATATGATTATAGGGATTCCTCAGCCACTTACCTTGAGATTTATGAAAAGTAATGAACTATCTGGAAAGGGTCTGAAGGATCTACCTGTAAAGAAAGGTTTATCATCATCTGCAGCAATAAGTGTTGTAACTGCTGCTGCAATAGATTTAACTAAAATCTTTCTGGAGAACAGAATTTCTGAAATTTCCCTTGAAAAAAGAAAACTGTATGCAAAAATAGCATATATTGCAGAGAGAAGACTTCTAGGAATAAATTGTGGACAAATGGATCAATATATTACATCTATCGGTGGATTGCTCTATATAGATACATCTATTGAACCTGCTAAACCATATACTTTAAAATGTAAGACAAATTTACCGTTAGTTATCGGAGATACTAATCAACCTAAAGATACTGAAAAGATACTGGCATGGCTCGGCAAGAGGTTTAGAGAGAAGGAAAGTAAGATAATGATCGGTAGAGAAGAAATAATGAATATAATTGAGGAGGCTAGAAGAGAGCTGGATAAGGAGAATCCAAATATATATAGGATTGGAGAATTGATGAATTTAAATCAGTATTATTTAGATAAATTTTTAATGGTTTCCAGCAACTGTCCAATTTCCCCGAATAATCTAGATAAATTGATAAATGCTGCATTAGATGCTGGAGCACTGGGAGCAAAGCTTACCGGATCCGGTGGGGGAGGATCAATGATAGCATTAACTTTACCAGGAGATGAGAGAAAAGTTGCCAATGCAATTAAAAAGATTGGAGGAATCCCATATATTACTAGAGTAAGTAGATCCGGTATTAGAGTAGAATTGTTCAAATAATTTATATAAAATCCATATTAATTATATTTGTCTCATTCTTGATAGAAATAATATATTTGAATACTCTTAAAGAAATGATTTTATACTATTGTATCAAATAATATTTATAGTGGTGAAATTTGGGATTACTTGGAGTTGAGTCATATATTGAAAGTAAAAGAATAGTTGAGGAACTTAGTAAATATGGTTTTAAAGCTAGGAATGAAAGAAAGATTTCTGTAAAGACTAAGAGAGGATTAATTACATTTACTGTGTTTGATATCATGGGGTTTACAGAAGGATATGCTAATATTCTTTCACGAAGATTTAATTGTGCCGCATTAGAGGGGGGTGAGCATTTAATTCTTGGAGAAGCAAGTGCAAAGTTATGGGAGGAAGCTGTAAAAATAGTGTGGCCTGATGGTGAAAGCGAAATTATATCGATACTTATTCATGATGGATTTCTAGATGCCATTATTCCAACAGAAAATGTGATTGGAATCACTGGTAGAGTCTTCATTAGAGGATTTTCCTTCAAAATACCTATTTCTGGAGAAGATATGGATAAAATAATTTCAATGGGCAAAGATGCCATAGAGAAAATAGAGAAGATAATTAACATGTATAGCATGTATAGAATTTTATCTTCAGATGCCATTAGTAAAATTCTAGAAATGGAGAGAAAAAGAGAAGAGGTGAAGGAGGAAATAGACTATGAAACTGGATTTGTTGTTGTATTAAAAGACGGAAAAATATCTACTATTCCTATAAGCACGTATATAGCTGGTTTAATTAAAGATAATAAAATGGATAAGGCAAAGAATATTATAAATAAAGCTCCAGAAGAAATTAAAAAGGATATAATAAGCTTTTTAGAGGAGGAGATAGAAATAAATAGAACTGTTGGGGATAAAAACTATGCTAAAAAAATTGCTGAATTTCTTAAGGAATTTAAAAAACATAACTAAAGACAAATGCCCCCATTCTCTTTATACCTTCTCTTATCCTATTCTCAGGTTCGCTTACAAAAGTTAACCTTATATGTCCTCTACCTTGCTCTCCAAAGAAAGATCCGGGTATAGCTACAACATTCTTTCTAAACAATAATCTATTACAAAATTCCTCATCGCTTCTAGCCATTCTTTCCAAATAATATCTCATATCTACAAAGAAATAGAAGGACCCTGGTGGAAAAATGGTTTTAGCCTCGGGTAGATGTTCCTTCATTAAACTGGCCATCAAATCTCTCCTCCTTTTATATGTAGGTATAACTATATTTTTCAAGTAGTTATCCTTAACATTATTTTGATAAAACTTTAGTAAAGCATATTGTCCAAAAGTGTCTGGAGCTAAAGAAACGTATTGTTTAGCCTTCTCCATATTATCTATAACCTCTGGAGGACCTGTAGTATATCCTAGTCTCAGACCCGGAATAGATGCTTCCTTTGAAAAACTATTTATAGTTATAGTTTTATCCCTAGCATTTGGATAGGAGTCTATCCACGGATTTTTACCCTCATATACAATATATTTATATACTGCATCATATATTATCCAGAAGTCATAGTCATTTGCAAGATCTATTAAGGCTTTTACAAACTCCTCACTTATAATTCTTCCAGTCGGATTATCTGGTGAAAGAAGTATAAATGCCTTAGTCTTGGATGTAATATAGTTTTTAAGAAGCTCTGGATCAGGCTGATAACCTCTCTCAACAAAGACAGGTATTCTTACAACATGGCATTCCATTAATTTTATAGCTTCACTATATCCAACATATGTTGGATCTAATATTATTACTCCATCACCTCGATTCAAAATAGACATAAATGCAAGAAATATTCCTTCAGTACCTCCGTCAGTTATAATTATCTCTCTTTCCCAATCATATTTAACTCCAAAATGCTTCTCAAGATCTTCTGCAATAAGGCTACGAAGCTCAGGCAGACCACGTGTACCACAATATCCTAAAGCCCGATTAGGTTTCTCTTTCAACAATCTCTGCATTTCCTCAATTAGTTCCGTAGGTGGAGGAAGACTTGGAGCCCCGCCACCAAAAGATATTATATCTTTACTTTGACGAGCTTGATCAAGCAGAGCTGCAATCCTCCTAATAGGAGAAGTGCGAATAATAGATAATCTATAAGATAATTCTGGCAAAACACCACCGATAATATTTAGGTAAATCTAATTAAAATGCTTGATGTTCGCCTAGAAATCACTATTTATAAATCGATAACTATATTAATATCTGGGAGGAATATGTTTTTTAAAATAGCTTTTGGTGGATTAAAACACGAGTCCAATGGGTTTGCAAACTTCAATACCGAATTAGAAGATTTCAAAATCATGCGTGGTAGAGATAGTATACCACTTTTTTTAAGAAAAACTTTCTCTGACATATGTTTTATTCCAACATTATATGCAAGAGCCCTTCCAGGTGGAATTGTTTCCAGAAAAGCCTATGAAGAATTAAGAAATGAGTTGTTATTTAGACTAGAAAATTCATTGTCAATTGATGGAATATATTTAGATCTTCATGGAGCTATGAGAATAGTGGGAATAGATAGTGGTGAAGTAGACTTATTAAATAGGATTAGAGATATAGTGGGTTGGGATATTCCTATAGCCTTAAGCCTGGATTTACATGGTAATATTTCTCCAAAATTGCTTGAACTCGTAGATATTATTACAGCATACCGTACAGCACCACATATAGATTGGGAGGAAACATGTCTACGTGCAATGATGACGTTAATCAGAGTTTTAAGAAAAAATATTAAACCTATAAGAAGCATAGTTAAAATACCGTTTATACTTCCCGGGGAATGGGCTGTAACCTATACTGAACCAGCTAAAACTCTTTATAATAAATTAGTTGAATATGAATCTAATCCCTATATCATTGATACATCTCTATTAATTGGATGTATGTGGTCTGATTTACCTTTCTCTAATATGAGCATAATTTTTATCGGTAGAGAAAGAGAAGATATAGTCTCAAAGCTAGCTGAAAAATATGGTGAAGAAATATGGTCTAGAAGAAAGGAATTTGGATTTGAGGTTGATGCATTATCTATTGAAGATTCTTTAGATAAAGCCATTAAACTTCCAGGTAAACCTATCTTTATCTCGGATTCTGGAGACAATATTACTGCTGGAGCTGCTGGTGATACAAATATATGTCTATCTAAAGCTATTGAAAGGAAATGTAAAAATGTTTTGATTGCAGGAATATTTGATAGAGATGCAGTAGAAAAATGTTTTGAAAAAGGTACAGGATCTTCTATAAGACTCGAAGTAGGAGGAAAAATTGATAATGTTAACTGTAAACCTATTCAGATAAACGGGAGAATAATTAATCTTAAAATAAGTAGTGATGGAACTAAGCTTACTCTTCTAAGAATAAATGGGATAGACGTTATATTGGCTTCGAGACGTAAAACCTTCCATATGCTTAGAGATTTCTATGAAATAGGTGTAGATCCAAGAGATTATAAAATAGTTATAGTTAAGATAGGATATCTTGTACCCAGTCTACGTATACTTGCATACAAAAATATATTGGCATTAACTCCAGGCTTCACCGACCAAGTTATTGAAAGACTAAAATTTAAAAACATAAAGCGACCAGTGTACCCATTAGACGAAGATTTCTCATGGACTCCGAAGGCGATTACGTATAAATAACGATATTGAAAATGAAAATTTAATCCCCCTTTACAGATAAACAAAATTATTTATCATTAGCATACGATGATCAGTATAGTATATTTTAATAGCTTACTTTATTCTAGCTGTATGATATTTCTCAGCTTATTAAGTAATAGGACTCAGTAGTGTAGCCGAATAATGCCTCCACAATGGGATGATTCCAATCTGCACGTAGGCCGGGTTTAAGTAAAACAGGTATTCTCGCATAGATTTTAAATAAAGTTCCGCATAAAGTACAATTTAGAGTAGCTCGCTAAATAATATCATTGTGTTTAATGGCTTTCTTAATCTTAAGACTTCCTTTACATAGAGGACAAACTAGTGATGTTTTAAGGGAATATTCAAGAAAATTTCCTTTCATATCAAATTAAAACAGAACTTATCGATATTTATTTTTATTTAGAAACCCTATATATTCTAGACTTATAGTGAGTGGAAATATGGATGACTATATTTTTGACGGTGTCTCATGTAGATTTTTGGTTAAAAAATTTGGCACTCCACTATATGTTTTAAGTGAAAATATTGTTAGAAATAATTTTAGGAGGATATTTAATGCATTTTGTAAATATTATGATAGGGTTAGAGTTTTGTACGCCATGAAAGCTAACTCAAACATATCTATTTTAAAAATAGTTTTAGAAGAGGGAGGATATATTGATAGTGTATCTATAGGAGAGGTATTTCTCGCAAAACATGTGAGATTTCCTTCTGAGAAAATAATGTTTACTGGAACTAGTGTACGAGATGATGAACTTGACTATTTAATTCAAAACAATATTACTATAAATATCGACTCATTATCGGAGCTGGATAGTTTACTTAGAAAAACTATTCCAGATATAATTTCGATAAGAGTAAATCTAAATATTGGCGCAGGATATCATGAATATTGTATTACTGGTGGATATAAATCTAAGTTTGGAATATGGGAGACATATGTTTTAGATGCATATAAAAAGGCTTTTAGAAAAGGTGTGAGAGAATATGGAATACATACTCATATAGGTTCAAATATACTTAACCCTAGACCACTTTTAATAGCTACAGAAAGACTTTTAGATATAGCTGGGAGAATTAGAGAAAAGCTTGGGATTAAATTTAAATTTATAGATATAGGTGGTGGAATAGGTATTCCATATAGACCTGAGGAAAAAGAATTTAATATAGATTTATTTGCAGAAAATGTTGTTGAAATATTTAAAAGTAAAATTGAGAAATATGATTTAGGACAACCCTATCTCTATATTGAGCCTGGAAGATATATTGTTGGGTCTGCAGGAATACTTTTAACGAAAGTAAATACTGTAAAGAGAAATCCATATAAAATTTTTATAGGTATAGATGCTGGAATGAATGTTTTATTACGTCCAGCACTATATAATGCATATCATCCCATAATTGTATTGAATTCTAGTGTGGAAGAAGAGGTATATGATATTGTGGGACCTTTATGTGAATCTGGAGACTTTATAGCTAGAAATAGAAGATTACCTAAGATAAAGGAGGGAAATATATTAGTTGTATTGAATACTGGTGCATATGGCTTTTCAATGAGTTCACACTATAATTCACGTTTACTTCCGGCAGAAATATTAGTTAATAATGGAAAATATGATATAGTTAGAGAAAGAGAAGATTTTAGAGACCTGCTTAAACATCAAAGATATGCTAGATGGTTGAATAAAGATGAGGGCCCTAAAAAAGGATGAGATATGGCGTATACATGGTCCTGCTATGCTTAAAATTATTGAAGGAAAAATTCTTATACATGGATTTATTCATAGAAAAGGTTCTAAGATAACTGTGCCTAGAACAAGGATTATTGTATTAAAAGTTATTGAAGATTCTATTGTTGAAGTTAGGGGCGAAAAACTGGATTGTTTAGTTAAAGCTAGAGTGGGAGAAGAGGTTATCGAGGAATGGATAAATATATGTAATAGAATATTGAATGAAAAATATAGAAAGATACTTATAGTTGGCCGGGTAGATTCCGGTAAAACAAGTTTCACAATATTTTTATCCAACATGTTTCTTCAAAGGGGATTAAATGTATGTATAATTGATGGGGATATAGGTCAAGCAGATATAGGTCCTCCCTCCACAATTTCAATGTCATTCTTAAGAAAACCAATATGTTCTCTAAGAGAATTAAGAGCTGAGGAAATGATATTTATAGGAACAGACACACCCTCATATGCATTGCCAATAATTCCTGTAGCATATAAAATGTTAATAGATAAGGTTAAAGAATATGGATATGATGTTCTTATAATAAATACAGATGGATGGATTCTGGGTAGAAATGCTAGAATCTTAAAGACATCTATAGTAAATATTGTGAAACCAGATTTAATAATAGTTATGGGTATGGAGACCCCTTTATTTAAATGGATTCCAACTCTCATAGTACCTTCTCCCAAAATTTTTAGTAAAAGAACATTTGAAGATAGAAAAATGCTTAGAGAGATGAGATATAGCTTTTATTTAAAAGATTCTAGGAGAAGGGTTATAAATATTGATGAAATAGTTTTCTTAAATACACTTTTATTTTCGGGAAGACCTTTAAGCGATGAGAAAAGAAATGAAATTGAAAACATTTTGGGAGAAAAAATTATATATGGAGAAATCTCTGAAGACCATCTCTACATAATTACACATAGAAATATATCGAGCGAAAAAATACTTCTTCTTAGAAAAAAGTTTAATACAACTAGATTTGTAAAAAGTATTCCGAAAAATATTATAGAAAATCTATTAGTCGGGTTATTGGATAAAAATTTCTTTTGCAAAGCTATAGGAATAATTGAAGATATTGATTTTATGGAAAGAAAAATAAAGATATTGACTCCATATACTGGAGAAATATATGCTATACATATCGGATCAATAAAGGTAGATAGAGAGGGTAAAGAACTCTATAAATCGGTCACTATTTAAGCTATAAAAATATATAATACCTTACATGTATATGGTGATGTTTATGGTTATTATTAGCTTACAGTTTATTATTTTAATTATAGATTAGAGATGGTGAAGATGATTAGGAACTATGAAGCATTGATAGACAGTTTTTCTAAAAGAAAATATGTTTTAGATATATTGAAAGAAGGAATTCTCAGCGCCGATCCCTATAGGGCTATTATGAATAGTGTTAAAGTTACTGATAATGAATTGATTATAGGTGGTAAAAAATATTCATTGTCATCTAATATTATTGTTATAGGTGCTGGTAAGGCTTCAGGTAGAATGGCTGAAGCTATATGGAAATTATTGGGTAACCATATTTCTAGAGGATTAGTTATTGTTCCTGAGGGTCTTGGAAAG
>Ga0190308_1000377_pt1 | contig 14607 bp, 13 predicted proteins | sample 48700756_MG_FD_165050 | JGI IMG/M metagenome (GOLD analysis project Ga0190308, IMG submission 165050) | Hydrothermal vent sediment bacterial communities from Southern Trench, Guaymas Basin, Mexico - 4870-07-5-6_MG | ecosystem: Environmental > Aquatic > Marine > Hydrothermal vents > Sediment ...
AGTTTCAAAATCTTTTTTTTCAATATTAGGTGTTTTTAATAAATATAAAAGATGTTTTTTTTCTTCATTTGAAGCCATTTCTAAGGCATAAATAACTGGTAAAGTTATTTTTCCTTCTTTGAAATCTTTTCCCAAATCTTTTCCTGTTTCTACACTTAAATAATCAAGAAGATCATCAACTATTTGGAAGGCAAGTCCTAAATATTTACCAAAATTTTTTAATAAAAAACATCCCTTAGATGTAGCTCCTCCTAAAATAGCTCCTACTTCGCAACAGGCTGAAATTAAAACCGCAGTTTTTCTAAAAATAACCTCTTCATACTCAGATTCTGTAAGATTGTGATTATCAATATTAATAAGTTGTAAAACTTCACCTTCACTCATAAGAAGAGTAGTTTGAGTAATTACATCCATTACCTTAGGATTTTTTAAAGAACTTGCAATTCTTAAAGCTTTAGCATATAAATAATCTCCTACCAATATTGTTGCTTGATTTCCCCAGAGATTTCTGGCAGCTTTTCTACCTCTTCTAAACTGAGCATCATCAACCACATCATCATGAAGAAGAGTTGCTGCATGTAAATATTCAAAAAGGATTGAAGTTTTATAAATAGTTTCTAAATATTTGCTATCTGCTTTTTTATCTAAAAAAAGTTTAGCTGAAAGAATTGTTAATAAAGGTCTTATTCTTTTACCTCCAGAAAAAACAATATATTCACTTACTTGATTTATAAAGGGATATTGAGAATCTAAATAGGTTTTAAGGGTATTTTCTATGAGATTTAGCTCTGATTTAATTATTTCTAAAGGATTAAAATTACTCATTAACCTTCTCTCAATTTTTTTGTCATTATAGTGTAAAAAATTTTTTTGAAAAGTTTAGGAAATAGAAGGAAAAATAAAAAAATTTTTTAAAAAAATTAAGAAAAAATTTTAAAACTAAATAAAAAGATTATTTTTTTATGATAATTTTTTATAATAGCTAAAAAATGAATTTGACTTTAAATATTATTCTTGTATTTTTATAGGTAGAATTTCAAAAATAAAGGAGGTTCTTATGAATGGAACATATTTTGAGAGACCTTTACCTCATGGGGGAAGATTAGTAGAGAGAGTTGTAAGAGATCCTGAATTAGGTAAAAAGATAGCTAAAAGTTGTAAAGCTGTCTATGATATTAAACCTACATTACATTTTGAAACAGGTGTTCCTGTAAGAAATGTTTATAGAGAGATTATGTCAGTTTGTTATGGTTTCTTTTCACCTGTAGAAGGCTCGATGACAAAGGCAGAATTAGAAAGGGTATTAAAAGAAAGAAGATTATTAAATGAATGGGTATTTCCTTATCCTATACTTTTTGATATTAGTAAAGAAGATTATGAAAAATTGGGAGTAGAAGTAGGTGATAGATTACTTTTAAGACTTAAAGGAGAACCTTTTGCTGTTCTTGATATAGAAGAAATATATGAAATTAATCCAGAGGAAGTAGCTACTAGAACTTTTGGTACACCTGAAAATAATCCAGAAGTAGTTAAAGAACCTTTTGATAAAAAACATCCTGGTTGGGTAATTTATAGAAGTATGAATCCTATAATTTTAGCTGGTAAATATACTATTATTAATGAACCTAAATTAAGACCACCTTTTGATAGATTTTGGTATCCACCAAGGAAAGCAAGAGAGGAGTTTGAGAAAAGAGGTTGGAGAACAGTTATTGCTCATCAAACAAGAAATGTTCCACATGTTGGGCATGAAATGCTTATGAAAGCAGCAGCTTTTACAGGTGATGTAGAACCTTGTCATGGGATTTTAGTAAATGCTATTATTGGTGTTAAGAGAAGAGGAGATTATCCAGATGAAGCTATTGTTGAAGGTCATGAAATGGTTCATCTTGCAGGATATATTAAACCTGAGAGACATTTGGTAAGTATATGCTTATGGGATATGAGATATGGAAATCCTCTTGAATCTATTTTACATGGAATTATTAGACAAAATATGGGTTGCACTCATCATATGTTTGGAAGAGATCATGCTGCAGTAGGTGAATATTATGATATGTATGCTACTCAAATTCTTTGGACAAAAGGTATTCCGAGTTTTGGATTTCCTAAACCTATTAATGAAGTTCCATATGGTTTAAAAATAAAAGCACAAAATATGAAAGAGTTTTGGTATTGTCCTCATTGTGGAGAAATTGCTTATAGTGATAGTTGTAATCATGCTAAAGAAAAACAGAAATTTAGTGGAAGTTTTGTTAGAGGTATGGTTGCTGAAGGTGTTTTTCCGCCAAAAGTAATTTTTAGACCAGAAGTTTACAAAGTTATTGTAAAGTGGTGGAAAAAATTTGGTTACCCGTTTTGTAATGAAGAATATGTAAAGAAAAAAGAACAAGAATTAGAAGTAGATTTACCTCATATGGAAATTTAAAAAATAAGAAGGGAGGTTTTAAAAATGGCTCATTATATGGTTGTTCTTTTAGATGAAACAAGATTAAATGAATTAAAAGGGACACCTGTAGAAGAAAAGATCGTAGATATGTTTGGAGGAGCTTTGAAGGCTATTAATATAGATGTTCCTGAAGATGTTGAAAAAAAGATTATGGAAGCATTTACATCAGCAAGAATTGATTCAAGAGGAGCTGTTACAGATGTTCCTGTAGCTTTTAATAGGGTTCTTTTTGAAGAGATTGCAAAGAATAAATCCATTGGTAAAGAAGTATGGGATGGGGTATTAGCTCGTTTAGACAAAATAAAGGAGGATGCAGCAAAAGAATCTTCATATTTACCTGCACCTGAAATAGATATTTCTGATATTGAAGAACTTCAAAAGGAACCTTATCAAAAACCATAAAATGAAAAAATAAAAAAAGGAGGTGTTAGCCATGCCAAGTTATGTAAATCCTGAAAAATGTGATGGTTGTAAAGGTGGAGACAAAACAGTATGCATGTATATTTGTCCTAATGATCTTATGATTCTTGATCCTGAAGCGATGAAGGCTTATAATCAGGAACCTGATCAGTGTTGGGAATGTTATAGTTGTGTAAAAAGCTGTCCTCAGGGAGCAATTTCTGTAAGACATTATGCTGATTTTGCTCCTCTTCATGGAACTGCTCAGCCTATGCGTGGAACAACTGATATTATGTGGACTGTTAAATTTAGAAGTGGTGTAGTAATAAGATTTAAATATCCTATTAGAACTACACCTGAGGGGTCTGCTGATCCTACATTAGGTGGTAAAGAGCCGGATCCTGGACTTATTAATACAAATCAGCTTTTTACTGAGGCTGTTGAAGGAAAAGAGCCTGCTAAACCTAAAGAAGTTCTTAACAAGAAATTTGAGGTTGGTGCTCTTGGTAAAACTTTAAAAATTAAGACAGCTTAAAAAATTTTAAAAATTTAAAAGGAGGTGGCACTATGCCTAAGATTTGGACTTATAATCCAGGTTTAGAGTGTGCAGAACCTGAAATTGTAGAAAAAGAGACAGATATTTTGATAGTTGGTGGTGGAATGGCAGCCTGTGGTGCTGCTGTTGAGGCTGTTCGTTGGGCAAAGCCTCATGGATTAAGAATTCTTCTTTGTGATAAAGCAGCTATGGAAAGATCTGGTGCAGTAGCTCAAGGTCTTTCTGCTATTAATACTTATCTTAGGGAAAATACTCCAGATGACTATGTAAGAATGGTTAGATGTGACCTTATGGGAATTATTAGAGAAGATCTTTCTTTTGATGTTGGTCGTCATGTTGATGATACAGTTCATTGTTTTGAAGAATGGGGACTTCCTATTTGGAAAAAAGATCCCAATACTGGTAAAACCTTAGATGGAGCAGAAGCAAAAGCTAAGGGATTAACTTTAAAAGGTGGAGCTGAACCTGTTCGTTCTGGTCGTTGGCAGATTATGATTAATGGTGAATCTTATAAAGTAATTGTTGCTGAAGCAGCAAAGAATGCTCTTGAGGGTTATGAAAATGCTGAAATTATTGAAAGATGTTTTATTGTAAGACCTCTTCTTGATGCTAATGAACCTAATCGTGTTGCTGGAGCAGTTGGATTTTCTGTAAGAGAAAATAAAATTTTTATTATTAAAGCTAATGCAGTATTACTTGCCACTGGTGGAGCAGTTAATGTATTTCGTCCAAGATCAATTGGTGAAGGAAAAGGTCGTGCTTGGTACCCTGTATGGAATCCTGGAACAGGATATGCAATGTTAGCTCAGACTGGAGCAAAGCTCGTTCTTATGGAAAATAGATTTGTTCCTACTCGTTTTAAAGATGGATATGGACCAGTTGGTGCATGGTTCTTGCTCTTTAAAGCAAGAGCAACTAATGCTTTTGGAGAAGACTATATTAAAAAACATGCTGATGAATTAAAGAGATTTGCTCCTTATGGTGAAGCTTCTGTTATTGGAACTTGTTTAAGAAACCATACTATGCTTATTGAAATGGAAGCTGGGCGTGGACCAATTTTTATACATACTGAATGGGCTCTTGAAGAAGCAGCAAAGACCATGGATAAGAAGGAGTTTAAACACCTTCTTGCTGAGGCTTGGGAAGATTTCTTAGATATGACTGTAACTCAGGCAGCACTTTGGGCATGTTTAAATGCTGAACCTGACAAAGTTCCTTCTGAAATAATGCCTTCAGAACCTTATCTCTTAGGTAGCCATGCTGGATGTGCTGGTGGTTGGTGTTGTGGACCTGATGAGGATTGGGTTCCTGAGGAATATAAAGCTCCTTGGAGAGAAATTGGACTTTATAACAGAATGACTACTGTAAAAGGGCTTTTCTGTGCAGGAGATACTTGTGGAGCATGTGGACATAAGTTCTCTTCTGGTGCTCATGTAGAGGGAAGAATTGCTGCTAAAGCTATGGTAAAGTTCTGCTTAGATAATAAGGACTACAAACCTACTCCTAAGGAAAATCCTGAAGATTTAAAGCAAGAGATTTATGGTCCTTGGTATAGATTTGAACAGTATAAGAATGCAACTACCCATTATGAAGTTAATCCAAATTATTTGCTTCCTCGTCAGATTCAAGACAGACTTATGAAAATTATGGATGAGTATGTAGCTGGTGTTTCTACTTTCTATAAGACCAATAAAGTTATGCTTGAGAGAGGTCTTGAACTTCTTAAAATGCTTAAAGAAGATATGGAACTTACTGCTGCAAGAGATCTTCATGAGCTTATGAGAGCTTATGAAAATAGACATCGTGTATGGACAGCAGAAGCTCATCTTTTACACATTCTCTTCCGTGAAGAAACTCGTTATCCTGGATATTATTACAGAACAGATTTTCCAAATCTTGATGATGCAAATTGGAGATGTTTTACTCTTTCTTCTTATAATCCCGAGACTAAAGAGTGGACTTTAGAAACTTATCCTTATGTTCAGATTATACCTGATCCACTTGGACCGTAAAAATTAATAAGAAAGTAAAAAGAGGGGGCTTTAAGCCCCCTCTTTTTATTTTTTCAGGATAAATCTTCCTATTTGAAAGGAAGATTTATCCTGAAAAAATATTTGGGAGGGTATTATGAAAAGTTTGCCTATATTAGTAGTGGGTGGAGGAATTAGTGGTGTTACAGCAGCTGTTGAAGCTGCTGAAGTTGGAGCAGAAGTAATTTTAATAGAAAAGGAACCAAGTTTAGGTGGAAGAGTTGCCCAATTAAGATATTATTTTCCAAAACTTTGTCCTCCAACTTGTGGTTTAGAGATTAACTATAGAAGAATTAAAACCAATCCCAGAATAAAAGTTTATACTATGGCAGAGGTTACTGAAATTTCAGGAGAACCCGGAAATTACAAAGTAAAGATTAATATTAAACCTCGGTATGTAAATGATAATTGCACAGCTTGTGGTGAATGTGAAAAAGTTTGTGAGGGGGAAAGAGTAAGTGAATTTGATTTTGGATTAAGAAAAACAAAAGCTATTTATCTTCCTTACCCTATGGCATTTCCTATGAAATATATTCTTGATAAAGAAGCTTTGGCAGAAGGGGACCTAGAGAGAATAATGTCAGCTTGTAAATATAATGCTATAGATCCTGATATGAAAGAGGAAACTTTAGAACTTGAAGTAGGAGCTATTATATGGGCAACTGGTTGGAAGCCTTATGATGCCACAAAGCTTGATAATTTAGGTTATGGTAAATATGTTAATGTAATAACTAACATGCAAATGGAAAGATTAGCTTCACCTTGGGGACCAACTGGAGGTAAAATTTTAAGACCTTCAGATCAAACACCTCCCAAAAAGGTTGCTTTTGTTCAGTGTGCAGGATCTCGTGATGAGAATCATTTACCTTACTGTTCTTATATTTGTTGTTTAGCTTCGCTTAAGCATAGTTGGTATTTAGCAGAACAAGATCCTGAAACAGAATCATATATTTTTTATATAGATTTAAGAACTCCTGGAAGGTATGAAAAATTTTATAAAAGAGTAGAAAAAGAAGCAAGAATTCATTTAATAAAAGGAAAAGTTGCTAAGATTGAAGAAGATTCAGAAACTAAGGATTTAATAGTAACAGCAGAAGATATACTTTCAGGTAAAAGAGTAAATGAGAGAGTAAATATGGTTGTTCTTGCTCTTGGTATGCAACCAAGTATAGCAGGAATGAATATTCCAGGTTTAAAAGTTGATGAAAATGGTTTTGTAATTTCAGAAAATGGAATTATTGCTTGCGGCTGTGCGAAAATGCCTCTTGATGTTATGAGTTCTAATGAGACAGCAACTGGTGCAGCTTTGAAAGCTATTCAAATCATAAAGCTATTTAAATCATAATAAGGAGGTAAAAAATGGAAAAAATAGGTGTATTTATATGCACTTCTTGCGATATTGGTAAACGTTTAGATATTGCAGAATTAGAAAATGTAGCTAAAGAACAAGGAGCTACTTCAGTATATAGTAGAGAATTTCTTTGTTCCAAAGAAGGAAGAGCATTTATAGAAGAAAAGATTAAACAAGATGGTCTTGATGCAGTATCTATTTGTGCTTGTTCACAAAGAGTTAATTATGATGTATTTGATTTTGAAAATGTAGCAGTAGATAGAGCAAGTTTAAGAGAAGGAGTAGTTTGGAGCAGATTCCCTGTGGGTGAAGAAGGTAATATTTTAGAGGATACTGCAGAATATGTAGAGGGAGTATCTTTTAAAGATGAACTAATGGCTTTAGCAAAAGATTATGTAAGAATGAGTGTTGCAAAACTTCAAAGTTATAAATTTCCTGAACCATTTAAACCAGAAGAAGAGATTTCTAAAACTATTCTTGTAATTGGTGGAGGAGTTGCTGGATTGACTGCAGCAATAGAGTCTGCTAATGCTGGTTTTGAGGTAGTGCTTGTTGAGAAGGAAAAAGAATTAGGTGGATTTGTAGCTAAAATGAAAGCTCATTGTGAGGTTAAACATCCTTATAAAAATCTTGTTCCACCTATAGTAAATGATCTTATTTCTCAAGTAGAAAATAATGAAAAAATAAAAGTTTATAAAGGAGCAACTATTGCAAATATTTCAGGTATGCCAGGTTTGTTTAATGTGAAAATTAATGTAGGTGGAAAAGAAGAAGAGGTTAAAATTGGTGCAATTGTTTTAGCAGCTGGATTTAAACCTTATGATGCAAGTAAACTTACAGATTTAGGATATGGGAATATAAAAAATGTTGTTACAAATGTTCAATTTGAGGAAATGGCAAAAAATGGAAAATTAGTAAGACCTTCAGATGGAGCTCCGATTAAAAGTGCTCTTTTTATTCAATGTGCAGGTCAGAGAGACGAAAATCATTTACCTTATTGTTCAGGATATTGTTGTGTAGCTTCGCTTAAGCAGGCTAAATATATAAGAGAGGCAAATCCAGAGGCAAAAGTATTTATAATTTATGATCATATGAGAACAATGGGTATTTATGAAAATTTTTATAAAACATTACAGGATGACCCTGGAGTCTTTTTAACCAAAGGTAAAGTAGTTGAGGTTTCTGAGGGAGAAGATGGAAAAGTAAAAGTAATAGTTGAGGAAACATTATTAGGAGAGAAATTGGAGATGAATGTTGATCTTGTTATCCTTGCTATAGGAATGGTTCCTGTTACAGCAGAAGAACCTGTTCTTAATTTAGAATATAGACAAGGACCAGGGTTACCTCCTGATGAGCTTGAGTTATTTTATGGATATGCTGATTCTAACTATGTTTGTTTTCCTTATGAAACAAGAAGAACAGGAATATATGCAGCTGGTGCAATACATCAACCTATGACCATTGCTCAAGCAATAGAAGATGCTCGTGGAGCAGCACTTAAAGCAATACAGTGCTTAGTTGCTATTGAAGAAGGGCATGCAGTTCATCCAAGAACTTGGGATTATGCTTATCCAGAATTTGACCTTAAAATGTGCACCCAGTGTAAGAGATGCACAGAGGAGTGTCCTTTTGGTGCATTAAATGAAGATGAAAAAGGTAATCCTTTACCAAATATTACAAGATGTCGTCGTTGTGGAACCTGTTTTGGTGCCTGTCCACAGAGAATTATTAATTTTAAGGATTACTCCATTGATATGGTAGGAAATATGATTAGAGCAACTGAAATGCCAGAGCAGGGATATGGGCTTTATAGACTTATGGCTTTTGTTTGTGAAAATGATGCTTTACCAGCTCTTGATATGGCAGCTTATCAGAAAAAACCTATACCTGTAACTTTTAGAATAATCCCTGTAAGATGTTTAGGTGCAGTTAATGTTTCTTTTGTAAAGGATGCTATGAGTAAAGGTTATGATGGGATCCTTTTATTAGGTTGTAAATATGGTGAAAATTATCAATGTCATTTTATTAAAGGAAGTGAACTTGCTAATAGACGTATGGAAAATGTTGCTGAGACATTACAACAACTTGCTTTAGAACAAGAAAGAGTTACTTTACATACTGTAGCTATTGATGAGATAGAAGAAGCAGTGAAAAAAATGAATGAATTTAATGAAGAAATAAAAGGATTTGATGAGAACCCATTTAAAGGTTGGTAAAGGAGGTAAAAGTTATGGCTAATGGAGTAATAAAAGTAGATCCAGAATTAAAAATTATTAAAGAAATACAATTATTAGGAGGTGACACATTAAAAAAATGTTATCAGTGTGCAACCTGTTCTACAGTTTGTCCTTTATCTACTGATGAAGCACCTTTTCCAAGAAAACAGATGATTTTAGCTCAATGGGGTTTTAAGGAAAAATTGCTTAATGATCCAACTATCTGGTTATGCCATCAATGCGGAGATTGTAACAAATATTGTCCAAGAGAGGCTAATCCTGGAGATGTAATGGCTGCTTTAAGACTTTTAGTTATTAAAGAAGCAACACCTTTTAAATTTTTGCACACCTTTTATAACAATCTTTGGGGATTTCTTATTCTTATATTAATAGCTCTTTCTCTTATTTTAATTGCTGCCTTTGCAACATTTGGAGGGGTTCCAAACTTTTTCGATATTAATTCTTTTCCTTATGGCGGTCCTTCTTATAAAATTTGGTTTATACATCTTCCTGCGAGAGTTTTAATGATAGATGTGATATTTTTACCTTTATCAGCTTTTGTAATTATTATTTTATTCTCAGCTATTAATAAAATGTGGAATGCTTATGTTGAAACTTATGAAATACCTCAAGCATATAGATATGGAATGTGGACTATATTAAAAACTTATTTAATTCCTGCTATTGGAGAAATTTTAAATCATACCAGATTTGAAAAATGCGAGGCTAATAAATGGAGAGCATTGCCTCACAAAGTTCTTCTTTGGGCATTTATTCTTTTATTTCTCACTACAGCTATTGTTTTTATAATGGCTGATATTTTAGGATTTCATACACCTTGGAATCCAATTTTTCATCCTGTGAAATGGTTAGGAAATATCGCAGGTCTTATGCTTCTTTATGGAATTATTAGTATCCTTTTAGGAAGGTCTCAAGCTGAAAGAGAGAAAAGTGTAAAAACAAGTTATCCTGATAGTTTTTTAATTTATTTAATTTTACTTGTAGGTTTAACTGGCTTTGGTATTGAAATCTTTCGCAGTATTCCTGGTATAAAATCTCTTACCTCCATAATTTATCTTTCACATTTAGTATTTGTGTTTATTTTATTTTTAGGAGTAGCTTATTCTAAATTTGCTCATCTTGCTCTTAGGACAACAGCAATTGTATTTGATTTATATTTTAAGGATATAACTCAAAAAATGTCTTAATATCCATTTGATCTTACTCTTGACAAAATTTTAAATTAAGTTAATTTTATAGAAGAATGGAGGGGTACCCGAGTGGCCAAAGGGGCCGGGCTGTAAACCCGGTGGCTTTTGCCTTCGGAGGTTCAAATCCTCCCCCCTCCATTTAAAATTTTTTAAAATAAATGCGGGCGTAGCTCAATGGTAGAGCATCAGCCTTCCAAGCTGAGGGTTGCGGGTTCGAGTCCCGTCGCCCGCTTAGAGAAAAGATTTTTTAAAAAGCCCACGTAGCTCAGGAGGTAGAGCACTTCCTTGGTAAGGAAGTGGTCACCGGTTCGAATCCGGTCGTGGGCTCCATTTATATAATGATTATATTTAGGAGGAGAGGGAGATGGCGAAGCCAAAGTTTGAGAGGAAGAAGCCGCATTTGAATGTAGGGACAATTGGGCATATAGATCATGGGAAGACAACATTAACGAGTGCGATGACGAAGGTTTTATCAACTAAGGGATTAGCCCAGTGGGTGCCATTTGAGGAGATAGACAAGGCACCTGAGGAGAAGGCAAGAGGTATAACGATACAGCTTGCGCATGTTGAGTATGAGACAGAGAAGAGGCATTATGCACATATAGATTGTCCTGGGCATGCTGATTATATAAAGAACATGATAACTGGTGCTGCGCAGATGGATGGGTCTATATTAGTTGTTGCAGCAGATGATGGGCCAATGCCTCAGACGAGGGAGCATGTGCTACTTGCGAGGCAGGTTAATGTTCCATATATATTAGTGTTTATGAACAAGATAGACATGGTAGATGATCCTGAGTTATTGGATTTAGTTGAGTTAGAGGTTAGGGAGTTATTGACAAAATATGGGTTTCCAGGGGATGATGTTCCTGTGGTGAGGGGTAGTGCTTTAAAGGCATTGGAATGTGGGTGTGGTAAGGAGGAGTGTGAATGGTGTGGAGCTATTTGGCAGTTGATTAGGGCTATGGATGATTATATACCTGAGCCTGTAAGGGATGTAGACAAGCCGTTTTTGATGCCGATAGAGGACATATTTAGTATAAGTGGAAGAGGGACAGTGGTTACAGGTAAGGTAGAGAGGGGAGTTCTTAGGCCTGGGGAGGAAGTAGAGGTAGTGGGTTTAAGGCCTACGATAAAGACTGTAGCAACAAGTATTGAGATGTTTAGGAAGGTGCTTGATGAGGCATTACCTGGTGATAATATAGGTATACTTTTGAGGGGAGTAGGTAAAGATGATGTGGAGAGGGGTCAGGTTGTGGCGAGACCTGGTAGTATTAAGCCACATACTAAGTTTAGGGCTGAGGTATATGTATTGAAGAAGGAGGAAGGAGGGAGGCATACACCGTTTTTTAATGGGTATAGGCCGCAGTTTTATTTTAGGACAACAGATGTAACAGGTGTTATTAGATTACCTGATGGTATTGAGATGGTGATGCCCGGAGATAATGTTGAGTTAGAGGTTGAGTTGATAAAACCTGTGGCATTGGAGGAGGGATTAAGGTTTGCGATTAGAGAAGGAGGAAGAACAGTTGGAGCTGGTGTTATTACAAAAATAATAGAATAAAAGAGGTTTTAGAGATATGGCTAAAAAAGGTGAAGCAAGAATAATTATTCGTCTTCAGTGCACAGAATGTAAAAGAATTAATTATACAACTACTAAAAATAGACGTAATACACCTGAGAGATTAGAATTAAGGAAATATTGTCCGTGGGATAAAAAACATACTATTCATAAAGAGGTTAAAAAGTAAGGCAGGCCAGTAGCTCAAGACGGCAGAGCACCGGACTCCAAATCCGGGGGTTGGGGGTTCAAGTCCCTCCTGGCCTGCCATTTAATAATTTTGGAAAGGAAAAATATGAAACAAATAGAAACAAAAACTGCAAAAACAATTAAACATAAAGAAGAAAATTTGGTAAGTAAAGGTGTAAAATTTTTAAAAGAGGTTAAAATAGAAACAAAAAAAATTACTTGGCCTCAAAGAAAACAAATATTACTTAGTGCTTTAATGATTATGTTTTTTAGTTTACTTATAGGAGGTTATCTCGGGCTTTTAGATGTAATTTACAATGTATTAATATCCTTTTTGATGAAATAAAATGAATAAAAATTGGTATTCTATACAAGTTTGGGCTGGTTTAGAGGAAGATATAAAACAAAAAATGGAAAAATTATTAGAAGAAAAGGGATTGAGAGAAAAAATAGAAAAAATTTTTGTTCCACCCCCTAAAGAAATAGAAGTAATTTTTTCTCCAGAAAAACAAATAACCCAGAAGTTTTATTCGGGATATATTTTGCTTTATGGAGAACTTGATGAAGGGCTTAAAGAGGAAATAAAAAGAATAGAAGGTGTGCTTGATATAGTTGGAGGAGATAAACTTTATATTTTTAGAACAGAAGAGGTAGAAAAGCTTATTTCTCAGCTTACAGTAGAAGAAATTAAACCTAAACCAAGGTATCAATTTATGCAAGGAGATAGAGTTAGAATTACTGAGGGTCCATTTGCTAATTTTATAGGGATAGTAGATGAGGTAAAACCTGATAAAGGTAAGGTAAAAGTATTAGTAAGTATTTTTGGAAGAGAAACCCCAGTGGAGATAGAATTTGCTTATTTGCAGAAGATTTAAGGAGGAATAAAAGGGTATGGCTAAAAAAGTTATAGCACAAATAAAATTACAACTTCCAGCAGGGCAGGCAACACCTGCTCCACCAGTTGGTCCAGCATTAGGTCAACACGGTGTTAATATAATGGAATTTGTAAAAGCATTTAATGAGAAAACTCGTAATCAAGAAGGAATGATTATTCCTGTAGTGATTACAATTTATGCAGACAGATCTTTTACTTTTGAGCTAAAAACACCTCCTGCTTCAGTGCTTTTAAAGAAAGCTGCTGGAATTGAAGTAGGTGCTCATAATCCTAAAAAAGAGATAGTAGGGAAAATTACAAGAAAGCAATTAGAAGAAATTGCTAAAATGAAAATGCAGGATCTTACTGCTTCGTCCTTAGAAGCAGCTATGAAAACTATAGAAGGAACAGCTAAAAGTATGGGAATAGAAATTGTGGATTAGAAGAGGTGATGAAATGGCAAAACATGGTAAAAAATATAGAGAAGCTTTAGCGAAAGTTGAGAGAACAAAAAGATATACCTTTGAGGAAGCAGTAAAATTAGCTTTAGAAACATCTTATGCTAAATTTGATGAGACAGTAGAAGTTGCAGCTAATTTGGGAGTAGATCCTCGTCATGCAGATCAAATGGTAAGGGGTTCTGTAGTTTTACCTCATGGAACTGGAAAGTGTGTTAAGGTTTTAGTTTTTGCTAAAGGAGAAAAAGCTAAAGAGGCAATGGAAGCAGGAGCAGATTATGTAGGAGATGAAGATTTGATAAAAAAGATTCAGGGAGGATGGTTGGAATTTGATAAAGTAGTAGCTACACCAGATATGATGCCTGCAATTGGTAAATTAGGAAAAATATTAGGACCTCGTGGTTTAATGCCAAGTGCTAAAACAGGAACAGTTACATTTGATATAGCTAAAGCAGTTAGAGAAATAAAAGCAGGAAAAATCGATTTTAAAGTAGATAGAGCAGGGGTGGTTCATGCTCCTGTTGGGAAGGTATCTTTTGGAGAAAAGAAAATATTAGAAAATTTAGCTGCTTTTTTTGAGGCTATTTTAAGAGCAAAACCTTCAGCAGCTAAGGGACAATATATAAAGGGGGTTGCGATATCTACTACTATGGGACCTGGAATAAAAGTAGATCCTAATGATGTAAGAAATTTAATACAAAAATATTCAGGAGACTAAATAAATTGAAAAGCCCCTTGAGAATCCTTCAAATACGAGGGTTGCTCTTGGGGCCTGAGACAAGTAGGTGCCTTTTAGAGGCTTAAATGGGAAGAATTTCCCAGCCTACTTAGAGGCAAAAGGGTGCCCTTTCAAAAAAAATAAAAATTATTTTTAAGGAGGTTAACCTTGCTTACTCGGGCACAGAAAGCAGAAATTGTTAAAGATTTGAAAAAAAAGTTTTTAAATTCTGAGGGTGTTTTTGTAACTACATTTAAGGGATTTACAGTAGCAGAGAGTAATGAAATTCGTAAATTAGTAAGAGAAAAAGGAGGAGAATTTAAAGTTGTAAAAAATACTTTAATAAAATTAGCTTCTCAGGAAACACCTGTTCAACTGGTAAATGATTACATAGATGGTCCTACAGCTTTAGTTATTGCTTATAAAGATCCAGTAGAAATAGCAAAAGTTTTAAATAAATTTATAAAAGATCATCCTTCCTTAAAATTGAGAGGATTTATAATTCAAGGTAAAGGATTTAAACCAGAAGCTATGGAAGAACTTGTAAAATTACCTTCTAAAGAAGTATTACTTTCTCAACTGCTTGGAACTCTTC
>Ga0190308_1000379_pt1 | contig 14559 bp, 17 predicted proteins | sample 48700756_MG_FD_165050 | JGI IMG/M metagenome (GOLD analysis project Ga0190308, IMG submission 165050) | Hydrothermal vent sediment bacterial communities from Southern Trench, Guaymas Basin, Mexico - 4870-07-5-6_MG | ecosystem: Environmental > Aquatic > Marine > Hydrothermal vents > Sediment ...
CTCCAACAACCAAGCCTATCACACTACGTGGGTTCATTATACCTCCTTTATATTTGAAAATAGTTTATCCAACTATTAAACAAGCACCAACGTAACGATAACCACAAATTTTTAAAATATTTATTGACAATTGTATCACTTTGGTATATTTATTTAGATGGCAAATATATTGCGTAAAATACTACCTACAGCCAACGAACGTACGCTACGTAAGTTATGGCCTATCGTTGAAAAGGTTAACAAAGAATTTGAGAAACTGAAGTCCCTAACCGACGATCAACTACGCAAGAAGACCGAGGAGTTCCGTACCCGCTACAAAGAAGGTGAATCACTCGACGACCTTATGGTCGAAGCGTATGCGGTTGTAAAGGAGGCCGCACGTCGGCTGGTGGGCAAGAAGTGGCAAGTAACAGGTCAGATGTGGGAATGGAACATGGTGCACTATGATGTACAGATATTGGGTGCTATCGTGCTACACCAGGGTAAGATAGCGGAGATGGCCACCGGTGAGGGTAAGACGCTTGTCGCTACCATGCCGTTATATTTGAATGCACTTACCGGACGCAATGTACATCTGGTCACAGTCAACGACTATCTTGCACGTCGTGACGCCCAGTGGATGGGTGGACTATACGAATTTCTTGGTGTAACCGTTGGCTGCATACAGAGTGGTATGCCTCACGATGAACGCAAAAAGCAGTACGAATGTGATATCACATATGGTACGAACAACGAGTTTGGGTTCGATTATCTACGTGATAATATGGTTTTACGTGCAGAGGATCGTGTGCAACGTGGCCATTACTATGCAATAATAGATGAGATCGATAGCATACTTATAGATGAGGCACGTACTCCGCTTATAATTTCGGGGCCTGTCGAACGTAGCCTCAACCGCGAATATGCACGACTTAAGCCATTAGTCGAACGTCTATTCCGCAAGCAAACGATATTGGTTAACTCAATAATTGCGGAAGCTGAGCAGCTACTCAAAGAAGGTAAGTACCGTGAAGCAGGTATCAAACTACTGCAGGCACAGCGTGGTGCACCCAAAAACAAGCGGTTGATGAAACTAAAGCAGGAACCTGGTATACAGCGGTTGATCGATGAAACAGAGGCCATCTTCTTGCGTGAGAAGAAGATGCACGAACTCGATGCTAACCTATATTATTATATCGACGAACGTGCCAACGTGGTATCGCTCACAGATAAAGGTAGATACGAACTTATGCCACAGGATCCGGACTACTTTACAGTACCGGATCTGAGTGAAATGCTATATGCGATACAGAAAGATCAAAGTCTATCGCCACGCGAACGTCTGGTTAAGAAAGAGGCAGCTGAACGTGAATTCGCCGAAAAGAGTGCACGTGTACATGCACTTACACAATTATTACGTGCGTATGCATTGTTTGAGCGTGACGTCGAGTATGTTGTACAGGATGGTAAAGTCATAATCGTGGATGAATTTACAGGTAGGTTGATGCCAGGCCGTAGATATTCGGATGGCCTACATCAGGCGATCGAAGCCAAAGAAGGGGTACGCATTCAGGAGGAGACACAAACACTGGCTACAATTACGTTACAGAACTACTTCAGGATGTACGAAAAGCTTGCCGGTATGACAGGTACTGCTGTTGATGAAGCAGCTGAATTCTGGGAACTCTACAAGCTGGAGGTTGTAGTCATACCCACCCATAAACCCGTACGTAGGGTAGTATTTCCTGACGTCGTTTACAAAACACGTCGCGAGAAGTATGAAGCTGTGATCCGCGAGATTGAAGAGATGCATCGTCGAGGTAGACCCGTACTCGTAGGTACCACATCCGTGGAAGCTTCAGAGATACTCTCACGTATGCTCAAACGCAAGGGTATACCACACCAGGTGTTGAATGCTAAGCATCACGAACGTGAAGCTAACATCATTGCACAAGCTGGGCAACGCGGTAAGGTGACGATCGCCACCAACATGGCCGGTCGTGGTACTGATATAAAGTTGGGCCCCGGTGTGGTCAAATGTAAGGAATGTTGCCTATTCTCAGATAATAACAACTGTAACGTCGATATTAACCAGTGTTATCGTGACCCACCTTGCGGTTTACATATCATAGGGACAGAGCGACACGAGGCACGTCGTATCGATCGACAGCTCGCCGGTAGGTGTGCACGTCAAGGAGATCCCGGGTCTGTGCGGTTCTATCTATCGTTGGAAGATGACCTGATGCGATTGTTTGGTGCCGACCGCATAGCGGGGCTCATAGATAGGTTCGGGCCACCAGATGGTAAGCCTATCGAAAGTAAACTCGTAACCAAAGCCATAGAATCGGCTCAGAAGAGAGTCGAACGTATGCATTTTGAGATGCGTAAAAGGTTACTCGAATACGATAATGTGATGAACAAACAGCGTGAGGTCATCTACGGTAAACGTAACGAAATACTCGATAGGGAAGATGTCACGGATATGGTGAAAGAGAGCATAAGGAATACGATTGCCGAAATAGTTGACAAACATGTGGCACTTGGTGAGGCATTCTCACCACAGGATCTGCGTATGGAGTTACAAACCATTGTGTTGACTGACTTACCTGTGGATTGGGATTCACTTAAATCGAAAAGGCCCGAAGAGATCGAAGAGATCGTCTTCGACGCTGTGATGTCAGAATATCGTAAACGTGAGCAGATCATAGGGCCAGACACCATGCGACAGCTTGAACGTCAAATCATGTTATGGACTATCGATCGTCTCTGGCGTGAGCACCTATATGAGCTTGATGCATTACGTGAAGGTATAGGGTTACGTAGTTACGGTGAACGCGATCCACTGGTCGAGTACAAACGTGAGGCGTTCCAGATGTTCCAGGAATTGCTATCGAACATCGACCGTACTATTACACGTAATCTGTTTGGGTTAAGGATTGCACCTCAGGTATTGCGTCAGACGAGAGAACGCGCACCTACCGAGAGACCACAGAAGAAGGAACCCACCACTGTGAAAGCTCAAAAGGAATTTGCAACAGCTGAAGCAGAACAGCCATCCACACAGCAACCACTACGACCAGTGGTCAAAAAGAAGAAAAAGAGACGCAAACGAAGGTAGTTGACTTTATGCAAAGTTCACTATTTTATAAAGAGGTGAAAATGGTACGTTGGTTGTTTTTTTATGTGAGTAGTGTAATATTAGGGAGCTGGATACTCACGGGGTGTACCCAAAAGTGGGCATCACCCACAACACTTAAGGAGCTGGAGCAGGTCAAACAAGCTGCAGAGGCAGCTGAAGCTAAGGCAGCTGAACTCGAAGAGACACGTAAATATCTTGAACAGGAGCGTGACACTAAACGTGCACGTGTGGAGGCACTTCGAAAGCAGATAGAGAAATTAGGAGGCAAACCATGATGAGGGTGGGGTCGATCATATTGGGTTTGTTGCTGGCCTGTAGCGTACTCTATTCGGAAGGGCGGCTTACTGAGGAAGAGGCACGTACGTTAATTGAGGAATACAAAGCACGTGAACGTGCAGCAAAAGAGAAAATAGCGATTGAGATGGCAAAGATTGAACAACTTCGTAAGGAGATAGCGGCACTCGATGCGGAGATATTGAAGTTAGAGGCCAAGCTCAAGGAGTTACAAGCCAAGAAAGTACCTGAATTCAAAATTTACAAGGTCAAAAAGGGTGACACCCTGTGGGGGATAGCAAGACGCTTTTATGGTGCAGGTGTACGATGGCGTGACATATACGAGGCAAATAAAGGGTTGATAAAGGATCCACACCATATTTTGCCAGGATGGGAGTTGAAAATACCTCTCCCCTAATAAACTATGGAACTACGTACAAAGATACCGTTGAAAGGTGCTGACCTGTTGAAGTTAACCGGTGAAACCGATACCATACTGAAGTTATTACGTGATCGCTATGGCGTAAAGATCATCATAAGAGGGGATGAGCTCACACTCATAGGTAGTGACGAGGGTAAACTCAACGAGGTACGTAGCTATCTGGAGTTTCTCATACATCAAATACGTAAGGGTAAAACCATACGTGAGGAGGATGTGTTAGTACCGGCTGCTGACGAGAAGAAGGTGATCCCCACCCCAAGAGGTATAGTACGGCCACAGAGTCCGGGCCAGGAGAAATACATAGAGGCGCTTAACACATACGATGTGGTGGTAGCCATAGGGCCTGCAGGTACTGGTAAGACCTTTCTCGCTGTCTGTAAAGCTGTGTGTGAACTTATGCGTGACAATGTGAAACGCATTATACTGACACGGCCGGCAGTTGAGGCAGGCGAAAGTCTGGGTTACCTGCCGGGCGACTTCCGTGAGAAGATAGATCCCTACCTGGGGCCACTTTATGATGCTTTATATGAGATATTTCCCACACATAGGGTGCGTGCACTTATGGATGAACGTAAGATTGAAATACTACCGCTCGCATATATGAGGGGTAGAAATCTAAACAACGCATATATACTTGTGGATGAGGCACAGAATACCACAAGAATGCAAATGAAGATGGTACTCACAAGGATGGGACCCAACTCCCGTATTGCGATAACTGGCGATATTACACAGATAGATTTGGCCAACAAAAAAGATTCAGGCTTATTGGAGATAGAGAAGGTGCTAAAAGGAGTATCAGGTATAAAGTTTGTATATCTGACCGAAGATGATTGCGTACGTCATCCGCTCGTCAAGCAAATTATCGTTGCTTACGAGAATTACGAAAGGACACGCAAGACAGGCAAATAGATTTGAACCCACCTTAATGGTTAAGGTTGAGCTACATAATCCCACACAATATCATTTAGATAATACAGAGGTGGAACGCTTACTACAGGAGATAGCCAAGTGTGAAGGCTGGTCAGCACCACTCATAGTCAGCATAGTGTTGGTCGACAATAAGAGGATCAGAGAGCTCAACCTATCCTATTTGGGACGTGACCACCCCACAGACGTCATAGCGTTCCATCTACCGCCTGTGGGTGATGAACCACATCTCGCTGATATCTATGTTTCGTGGGAGGAAGCTGCCACCTATGCGGCAGACCATAAAACAGCTGTAAAAGAAGAGATAATGCGATTAATAATACATGGGTTCCTACATGTGCTCGGTTACGACGATACTACACCCGCAAACCGTGCTCACATGTTGGACAAGGGTGAACACTACCTTCGTATGTGGAGGGCATGTACATAGGGTTGGTTATCCTAAAAATACTGGGGTTCATTATATTGATAGCATTATCGGCAACCTTTTCAGCTTCGGAGACTGCACTTTTCTACTTGTCACCCGTGAAACTCGAGTCACTTGCACAAAAAGGTAGGTGGTTCAGCAAGCTCACCAAACGTGAACATTTCCTACCTACGATACTATTTGGTAACACGCTCGTAAATGCGGGTGCATCTCTACTGTTTGTATCGATACTGGAGGACTTCCTGCGTACACCGCTATCAGAGGAGGTGTTCGTATCGACTGTGATATTGACGTTTATAATATTGACGTTTGGTGAGTTTTTGCCCAAACTTTTTGCCACCGTAAAAGCATACTCAATAGTTACACATACTGCGTTACCACTGAATATATTATACTTTGTCTTCTTACCATTTACGGTGCTGCTGTTACCATTGTTTCGAGTATTACAAAGGCCCTACAGGGTGCCAAGCTACCATGAGTTACTGTGGGTGATAGAGAATAGCCTCAAACAGGGATACCTAACATCGTTTGAGGCACATTTCACACGCGGGTTGATAGATTTCCACAACAGTACTGTTGACACGATAATGACACCACGTGAGAGGATATTTGCACTCCCTGGTGATACCAAGATAGAATCTATACGTAACAACAAGCTTAAGTATTCTCGTATCCCTGTGTACGACAAGAATATCGATGATATTGTGGGAATACTTTATCTGAAGGATTTATTCACGTATGAAGGTGACCCCCATGCACCTGTGCGGGTGCTCGTACGTGATGCACTCTTTGTATCAAGTAACTCACAAATCAGCCAGGTATGGAACCTGTTCAAACTCAAACACATACATATGGCTATAGTGCGTGATGGTAAGAAGGTGGTGGGTCTGGTAACATTAGATGACATTTTACGTACGTTGTTCACATGGCAACCTGGTTAATCATACTTTTTGCTATATGTGCATTCTTTACCGCAAGTGAGATAATATTTACGTCTGCCGATCGTATACGACTTTATGCAAAAAGTAAAAGTGAAAATAAGTGGCTAACCTCCGCATGGCAATTCATAAGTGAACCATATAGGTTTCTTGGTACTGTACTCATAGGTACGGATGCAACCCACATAGCGATCGCTATACTCTGGGGTAAGGTGTTCGAAAATTACACACTCAGCGGTATTATTGCCACGATTGTGGCTACACTTACGTTGCTGGTGTTTGGCGATCTGCTACCTAAGATAATTGCACATCCATTCGCTACACGGTTAGCACCTTATTTTGCAGTAATCCATAGGTTGCTATATTTTGTATTCTACCCACTTATACAATTCGAGTATTGGTTAGCACAAAAGTTGGGATTATACGCTAAACGTCCTGGATATGAGACACGTGAAGATCTGTTTCTGGTGATACAGAGATTGCTTACAAAACCGGAAGCAAGGTTCCTCGAAAAGATTGTCAAACTACGTGAGAAATGTGCGAAGGATATCATGATACCACGCCATAGGATAGTTGCTATACCTGTAACAGCAACTATTGATGAAGTCATCCAAAAGGTACGAGAGACTGGGCATTACCGTTATCCAGTATATGACGAACAGCTCGATAATATTGTGGGAGTATTGAGGATACGTAAGCTGTTCGGTTCGAATAAGTCCATAAGATCGGTGCTCGACGCCCCGCTGTTCCTACCTGATATTATAACGGTTTGGGAACTATGGAGCAAGATGGAAGAGAGAGGTGAAGATCTGGCCATACTTATCGATGAATACGGAGGTGTATCCGGTATTGTGACCGTGGAAGATATCGTTGAAGAGCTGGTTGGTGAGATACAGGATGAGTTCGATTACTGGTCGTGGGAGACCGAAATAGAGGAGTTACAACCAGGTACGTATAGGTTGCCGGCTGATATGAGGCTTACAGAGGTGGAAGATAAGCTTGGGATAAAGTTTCCACGTGAAGTGACAGAGTTCGAAACTCTATATGGTATAATATCACATTACCTGGGTACGTCACCAGCTGCGGGCTCGAAAGTCAACCTCAACGGTATAACGTTGGAGGTTGGTAGAGGCATAAAACAACCATTTAACGTTATTTTGCGTGTGGAACAGGCAAAGGAGGAGTGATGGAATGTGTAAACCGAGAGAAAAATTTGAAAACCTGCCCCTGCACATGGGAGCCATGTGATGTTAAGGGTATATGCTGTGAATGCATAAAACGTCACCTGAAGCATAAGGAGTTACCTGCGTGCTTCTTCACACCAGAAGCTGAAAGAACTTACGACCGCTCATTCAGTAAATTCGTCGAGGAGTGGTCTAAACACTTGTAAGCAACCATAGAATCTCATTTGAGGCTGCACCTTGATTATAGATTGTTGTAGCTAATGCTATCGAATTACGCTGAACTTCTTTGTTGCACGGTAGTTGGGTGTCTCCATGGTGATGAAGTAGATACCGGATGATAGCGACCCTATGTTGAGGTTGAGCGTGTAGTGACCGGGTTTGTTGAATAGCTCAAGGGTTTTGACAATCCTACCCATGACGTCGTAGATTGTGAACTTCACCTTACTGTTATTGGATAACGAATAGCGGATGGGCAATATCCCATTGGTGAGGATGGATAGCGTGATATCATACAGCATAGTCCGCAGTAGCTCTGTACCTGTAAGCCCGCCACCGAATGATGTAAGTGTCAGGAAATGCTTCTCTTTGTAGATAATGCCACAGCCGTCCATATATAAGCACTCGAGGTAATAATATGTGAAGATACTGGGAGGTGGTGGTGCCATGGTACCAACATCTGCCGAACCTCTTGGCCCTGGGAGATAGTCATCTACATATTTGCGTATTACGATGCTGGGTGACTCGCTACTTGTGCGAAAGTGTCAACTGCTTGGGTGATGACCATGAGATGTAGGTTTTGTAGCTGTAGTACAGTTCACCGTTCTCCTGCCAAACTACGAGCTTGATGCCATCTTTTTGAGTTATTATAGGATTGCTTGCAGCACCCTGGTATACAATTTCAGGAGTAGTGTATCCCGAAGTTGTGTATTTTGTAACCTTTATGGCTTGACTTGCCGTATCTATATGAACAAGGTATCCACCGTGAAGATAATAATCTTTACCACCCTGTGGCACATTTTCGGTGCTTTCCCAATCTATACCATTATATTCGAACGCCAGCATATCGTCCGGCTGATAGTTAAATTTGCGTTCAACGATAAGCATCGGTACATTACCTTTACCCAAGGTGAGCCTACGTATCTGTGGTGCCATCACGTCGGAATATACCCATTCTGCTACAGTATCAACGCTATATGAACCATCATTTGTTAGCTCAAACACATAGACTCTATAAGTATATTGACGGAAACCCGTACGGTGCTCTCCTGCAAGTGCGATGAAATGTTTATCCAATGTAGCATCGTAGAATGCAGTTAGACAATCATAAACACCATTTGCGGGTAGACTAATATCAACAAATGTCGATGTTTCATAATCTTCACCATCATAGTATACTGTATCAATATGAATACAGCTATAAATAAGCAATAAATATATTGTCAGAATTGCCCCATATAGCGGATTCTTCACTAAATGAATAATCAAGACACTGCCACCAAGTCATGCCGTTGTCAGCAGAGTAGAATAAACCATAGTCGTAAACTGCCCATAAGGTGTCGTTTTTACGGAGCAGATTTTTGTGTGCAACATTATTGAGAGAACCTTCGTCACTCAGTATCGGGCTGGTTGTTGCCCATGTATAGACAGTATCCGAGTATACATCATACGTTGAGCTATAACCATAAAGCCTGTACCAGTGATCTGTATAGCGTGATACATAATGGGTGTACGATTCAGTGTTAGCTTCCAGTGTGTCGAGAACTTGCCAGTCACTACCAGCATGCTGCTCCTCAAGAATATAGCCGTCTTCATAGTTTGAATTATCCTGCCATGTTAAAGTAATTGCAGAATATTGAGGATTAACTTCATAATTTAAATGACTTGGTGCATTTAGACCGATACGCACTACTATAATATCGGATTCATCAGAGTAGAAGTTTTGTGCAAAGGCTTGAATTTTATACCAGTAAATGTCGCCCAAATTTACATTGTTATCTACATAGCTCATTTGACCAGTTCCATTCCCATTTGTCCAGATAGTATCTATTATCTCAAAATTCGTACCATCATCAGAACGATAAATTAAAAACCCATCTCATTGTCAGAATTGTCATGCCAAGTAAGAGTAACACTTGTCTCATTTGATTGTGCAGTCAACTGAGTAGGAGCGCTAATCTCCCTTCTGCCAAGGATAATGCATCTCAATCCATAATCGTATGGATTAATAGGTGCCCATTTGTTTATAGTTTGTTCACCTGCATTTCTTCTTATGTAAAAGAAATATGTCCACATTTCTACAGAACTTATGGAAACTTCCTTCTGTAAATACTCCTTCGTATCGTTAGGATTGGCAGCAGAGTAGCCTCTAAAACTGAACCAAACGAGGGTTCCTCCGCATAAGGCTTACTGAAAGTTTCATTGACTTCCAATTTGTAAATATCACACCAATAAGTACCTGCAGGTAAGTCATACCTTGGTGCATTGAGAAAAATCGTTTTAAAGTTGCTGTAAATCTTACTCAAAACACCCTGTGTTGTGGAGATTTGATACGGAAGATCTTGTGTTGTCATTCCCCATTGCTGCCACCACAACAATTCCAGCATTAAAGGCATTTGCAACCGCATGTTTCACAGGGTCATCCCAAAAGTGCCACCACTCTTCATAACCGCCTAAGGATAGGTTTATAACATCTGCTCCGTACTCCCTTGCCCAGTCAATTCCCTCAGCAATATCCCACTCATAAGCTGCCTCCCAGTGAAAAGGACCAATAGAATGTTCCCCCGCAACTTTTATTGGCATAATCTTTAGGTTCCACATTACTCCTGCGACTCCCCGGTTATTATCAGTCATTGCCCCAATAATCCCTGCAACAGAAGTTCCATGATTTCCCCAATCTCCGGTTAAATCGTCCATCGGATCATCATCGTCATTTCCAGTATCAATTCCTTGAATTACCCGACTTCTATCTCCAGGATCAAGATCCTCATAATTGTAATCCACACCACCATCAACTACTGCAATTATCACATCATTTCTTCCTTTCTGAAAATCCCAGGCTTCGGGTGCCCGTATATCTGCCCTTACTCCATACTGATCCCAGAGCCCCACTGATAACCATTCTGAAAACAGGAGTCATTTGGATACACACTCACAGGCTTCACCTTCCAGTTAGGACCTGCCCACAGAACTCCCTCAATTTGCATAAGAGAATCCGAAAGTGCAAGAATATCAGCATTAATGTCCACCTTCAAAGCATAGTAAGTAGACAAGTCTATAAGCTTCACAGTTCGACCATCCTTCGTTACCCAGAGTGTATCCTCTGGTTCAAAGTGTTTAAACATCCTCTCTCCTGATGTGAAGTGGTAGCTCTCAAGGAAACTCCGGATTTCATCCCTTACAATGTCATTCGGTGTGATTGTTAGAAGATTTGCCTCAGAGAGGACATCTCTTGAGAACTTGACCAGAACCACTCCAGGATAGTAGTTATATGGAGGTTCCTGAGCCCCAATAGACCCAATTATGATAGCCCATAGTAGGGCTACACCAAACATCCTTTTACACATGACCCACCTCCCTTTTAAAATGTGACCTGCTCAAGCCCTGTCCCATCGATGTTTATCTTCCAGAGGACAAACTTAGTTCTATCTGAATTTAATGCGCTAAATATCAAAGTTCTTGAATTAGGGAACCATGCCGGATCCATTGCAGGCATGTCTATCAATGAAACTGTTGAATCTCCAGAAACTGAGTACAATCCAATCCCCCCTTCTATCTCATATGACCAGGTATACGCTATCCACTCACCATCTGGTGACCAGGCGGGGTCATCTCCTACATCTACTAAGAATGTGTCTCTTAATGAGGTGTCAACTATCACACCATGGGACACTGAGTCTATAAGCCCAATAAGCAGTACTCTACTACCATCGGGGGACCAATCGGAGTAACGACCATGTTCCCAGAAAATCCTTTGATTTTGCCCTGTAGTATCCATAAACCATATCGAATACCATCCTTCCCTATTTGAATCAAATGCGATCAAATCTCCACTGGGTGACCAAGCAGGAAAGTAATTCCTCCCTTCATAAGTCAACTGCCTCAAGGTAGATGAATCAATTCCACTCATATCCTCCTTTAACCTAACTTTGAATATCTGATCACCAACATTGAACACCAACCACATACCATCTGGTGAAAAATCAGGATTCCTAACATCCCCTGATAACAATAAAATCTTCTCTCCTGTCTCTAAATCCAAGATATACAACCCTGAAGTATCAGTTGTATCCATTGTGATATGAAGATAAATAATATAATGCCCCGAAGGATGCACTGTTGGATTCATATCCATTGAAACCACTTCTCGAAGTGGAGGAGGGATAATTCTTTTGCATGATGACAAAGCGAGAGTCATAAAGGAAAACAACAAAAATAAATTCCTCAAGCCCATCGCTCTCATCGCTCACCTCTTTCTAAAAAATTAAAATCTCCTATAAAAGGAGCCTTGTTGTACCCATTTTTATCCATCATCCAAATGTCACCTTCTTCAGGTCTGTGTACAATATCTTCTCAGCATTACTTGACCAATTGGCATATTTGCCCACGTCAATGGCACAGGATTGCTTCCATCCGCATTCATCACCCATACCAAAATCGGAACCGCCTGCATCTATCACCTCTTTACTAAAAATACCCTCCCCCAACATCAATTGTCAATATCCTTGAATGCCTAATAAAGAGTAAACCTTCATCCCTTTATTGGCTTAAAATTTGTAGTAAATTTCACAGTTGTTCCATATAGCATCATAAACTGGTCTATCAAGCCACTCTTCTTCCACCCATACTATATAAATACCTAATGGGCCAAAATCTATCATAGGACTAAAAGACCCTGTCTCTGGGTTGTTGGATACCAAGCATAAATTATGCAAGCCACAAAATGATTGACAATCCTCCAAATAGGTTAAGTAATGAAGTTGAACGTTAAATTGCTTGTGCAGACGTTAGATTTAGATTTTATCAGTAAGGGGGCAAAATGATAGAACTGTTACGACGTGCGTTAGAAATAGCGGATACGGAGTATGTGGACATAAGGTTTGAAGAGATAACACGTACCGAAATCATTTATATGGGTAAGGAGCTCGATGAAATAGGTGTAAAGGTACGTCGTGGTGGCAGCGTAAGGGCATTCCATCGTGGTGCGTTTGGGTTCGCCACATTTACATTACCGGAGGAGGCCACAAATGCGGTAAAACATGCGGTACGGTTGGCTAAGTTAGCTTCTAAACAGGGTGATGGACGTCTATTTCCGATGAAACCTATCACGGCTAAGGTGCCACTCAACATAAAAAACGACCCCCGTAACGTGACGCTCGACGAAAAGGAAGCACTAACCCGCAAATACAATGAGATTTTGCTCAGCGGAGGTGAAAAGATCCAAAGCACACGTACGATATATCGAGACGAATACATTCGCCACTATTTTCTATCATCAGAGGGTAGCTCCATAGAAGAGGAACGCTTACATACGGGTATATCGATGTCAGCTACCGCACGTGATGGTACAAATGTACAAACTGCATGGGTGACGTTTGGTGATCAACGTGGTTACGATACCGTAACCGGACATGAACCCGATGCTGAGCAGGTGGTGAAAGATGCACTCGACCTGTTAAAAGCCGAGAAAGTAGATGCCGGCGTGTATACGGTGATACTGGATCCGAGGTTGGCGGGTGTCTTCATACACGAGGCGTTTGGCCACCTATCAGAAGCTGACCACATATGTCGTAACGATAAGTTACGTAACATCATGAAGATAGGTGCACAATTCGGTATAGATCAGCTATCGGTAGTAGATGATGGCTCACTTATTGGTGAACGTGGCTACTATGCGTACGATGACGATGGTGTACCCTCACGTAAAACGTATCTCATCAAAGATGGTAAGCTTCATTCACATCTACATTCACGATACACTGCATACCTTATGGATGAAGAGCCCACAGGTAACTCAAGGGCACTCAACTACACGTTTATGCCTATCGTGAGGATGTCAGTCACCTACATAGAGCCACGTGATGCATCGTTCGACGAACTTATTGATATCCCCCATGGATTGTACGTGGTGGGTGCACTCGGTGGACAGACTGAACTGGAGATGTTCACATTTTCGTCAATGAAGGCATACGTTATTGAAAAAGGTAAACTCAAGAAGATGGTACGTGACGTCATACTTTCAGGTAATGTGTTTGAGACACTCAAAAATATCGATAAAATAGGTAACGACTTACAGATATATGGTGGGTTAGGTGGTTGTGGTAAAGCAGGACAGTCACCCCTACCGGTGTCGGACGGTGCACCCCATATAAGGATAAAAAATGTGGTAATCGGAGGTAAATAATGGTGGACCGTTTTATTGATGTGTTAAAGAAAAAAGGTGTGAATCAGTACGAACTCTATTACAGTGAAAGCTATATTGAGCCGGTAAAATTCGATCAGAACGTACTGCAGTCACTTGAGGTCAAAAGCGAAAAGGGGCTCGGCATCCGAGTGATACAGGATGGTAAGGTTGGCTTTACAGCAACCAACGATTTTGATAACCCCGAACCCGCGGTCGAGCGTGCACTCGCGGTGAGTAAGTTTGGCAAACCCGTAGGGTTTGAATTCCCCAGCCAATCGGTATACCCAGAGGTTAACGTGTACGAGCCAACCGGCTGGCCCACCGAGTCCCGTATAGAGTTAGGGCAGGAGCTCATCGATACGCTTGTCACATTGTGTAAGGAGTTGAGATTAAACGTAGAGCTAAACTATGAAGAAAGTACGGTACGTGTGGTCAACTCCAGTGGGCTCGATTACAGCTACCAAAAAACTGGCTACACATTAGGGGTGGAAGGGTTAGCGATATTGGAGACTGGTATCACATGGATATTTGATTGGCTGGCAAGTGCGAACCCGATCGATGACCCACGTGCGGTTATACCGCGATTACGTAGGCAACTGGAACACGCTAATAAGTTAGCACACTTCAAGAGTGGTAAGCTGGCGGTCATATTTACACCGCTGGCGTTCTTCATGACGTTTGTACGTACGTTATCTGCGGGATTATCCGGTAAAAGCTTAGTACGTAAGATTACACCATTACTCGGTAAGGAGGGTGAAAAGGTATTGGGTGAATCGTTCACTTTGTGGGATGATGGTACAACGGATTGGATGTATGGGAGCCGGCCATTTGATGATGAGGGCGTACC
>Ga0190308_1000380_pt1 | contig 14538 bp, 11 predicted proteins | sample 48700756_MG_FD_165050 | JGI IMG/M metagenome (GOLD analysis project Ga0190308, IMG submission 165050) | Hydrothermal vent sediment bacterial communities from Southern Trench, Guaymas Basin, Mexico - 4870-07-5-6_MG | ecosystem: Environmental > Aquatic > Marine > Hydrothermal vents > Sediment ...
CCATCTTTTAGTTGATGGTCTCTCTTTTAGAAATATTTGTGAAAGAACAGCTGAAAATATGGGACTTGTTGAAGAAAGTATTGCAGCAGTGGAAATCTCTCCCATTTGTAGCGATAGTAGCCATAATATTACCCCCGCGGCGTCAGAGGTTAATCCAGTACATATTGCCGCGGTAACATGTTTTGGACTTTTTATATTCTTTTTTATATTCTTATCAATATTCATCAGCGCTAGTGGTAACATTATTGCAGCAGAGGAAGCAGACCTTAATAATGCTAGTGATAACGGGTTGACATCATAGAGTAATAGTTTGAAGAGTACCGTGTTTATCCCCCATAGTATTGAAACTATGATACTATAAAGGACAGGTTCTAAAGAAGATCCTTTCGACTTTTTTCTATATGTTATATTTCTTATTCCAAAAAGTATGAAAAATCCTCCAAGAATATCTAGCAGATCTGGCGATTCATGAAACAATATTAACGCCAGAAGAATAGCCACAAAAGGGTAGGTATTCGTAATAGGATGTACGAGGCTAACATCACCTAAGCTTAAAGACTTTATATAGAGGTACCATGCTAGAACAGGTCCTGTGAATGCTATATATAGTATCACTATTACATGAAAAAATGTAATCTTCATATAACATTTAGTATCTACTAATGATATAAGTATGAGTAATACTATAGTACCAGTCAAGCTTCTGAGAAAATTTACTACTATAGGCTTAATCTTGTATGTGCTATATTTTGATAGAACAGCAGAAGTCCCATTTGAAAGAGCAGATGTTAAGGCTAACGCGGTTACAACCAGATTTTCTTGGTTCATGTCCAAGTACCTAGGTAGTTTTCTTTTGATTGTTCCCACAAAGTTTCAATAGCGAAGATATTAAATTATTATGGCTCTTGGATATATATAAGATTTCGATAGGTGATTCTATGAGTACTCTTCATAATAGGGGTTTTTTCACGAAGGCTGTTCATGGGGGAGAGCCTCGAGAGATGTCTGCTACGCCTATATATCAGAATGTTACGTTTCAAGGAGTATATTATAGGCTTACTAATCCAACAGTTGAAGTTTTAGAGAAGAAGATGGCTATTCTCGAGAATTGTGAAGATGCTATAGCTACCGCTTCTGGTATGGCTGCAATTACGCAGACTTTGCTTACTCTACTTAAAAGTGGAGACCATATAGTAGCCCATAAATGTCTATATGTTGGAACATATCGTTTTATGCAGGAATACCTTCCAAAGTTTGGGATCAATGTTTCCTTCATTGATTTTAGGGATCTTTCTCTGTTAGAAAATGTTCTTAGAAAGAAGAAAACAAAAATTGTATACTTCGAACCGATCTCTAATCCGCTTCTTGAGGTAATAGACGTTAAGGCCGTAATAGATTTAGCCCATGAATATGAAGCTATGGTCATCGTGGATAACACCTTTACAACCCCTTATCTTATCCAACCTCTTAATCTTGGAGCAGATATAGTTGTTCATAGTGCAACAAAGTACTTGAGTGGTCATGGGGATACTATAGGCGGTGTTGTTGTGGGGAGTAAGAAGCTTACAGAGAAGATTAGGGAAGGAAGAAAAATTTTTGGTGGTGTAATTAGTCCTTTGAATGCTTTTCTAATTATTAGAGGTATTAAAACCCTACCCTTGCGCATGGAAAAACACTGCAGTAATGCTCAAAAAATAGCAGAGTTTCTAGCTGGACATCCCAAGATTGTTTCTGTTAGGTACCCAGGATTAGCTCTTCACCCTGATCACTTCGTTGCCGCACGCCAATTTAGATGTTTTGGAGGAATGATCGGAGTTGAGATAACTGGAGGAACTAAGAAAATCGAAGAGTTTACAAGCCGGTTAAAAATATGCAAACCCTATGCTAGCTTAGGAGACGTCTCAACTCTTTTAACGTGGTATGAACAAGATGAAAATAGAGGAATTCCCGATGGTTACATAAGGATATCTGTAGGTATTGAAGACGTGGAAGATATCATATCTGACCTAGATCAAGCCCTAAAAGCTATATAGCTTTAACATCCTTAAAAATTTTATGTAAGTAAAGTTTTCTTACCTACTATCATTTTCTAATCCTTTGCCTAGCCGACATTAAGCCTACTCAGTAAAACCCTATTGTTCACGGTTTATTCTGAATCCCAAATCTGGAGGAGTAATAGAAGCTACCGATACCGTGGAATGTTAAGATAAGGTAACATTTAGGTAAGGAATAGAGAGAAAGAATCCGAACTTACTTCTCTAGGATTATGGGAGGAGCGTCAGTTCTTCCAATAATTTTTCTTTTAACCTTTAGGTAGTATATATAGTTACTTAGCGATACATCTGGAGGCACTCTATGATCGACCATGGGTATATAGCCTCCTTCTTCAATTAAAGGCGCAAGTCTGTTCAACTCCTTATCAATAGCCTTTGGACCCTCAATTAGAGCAAGCTTATTGACACCGCCCATTAGAAGAACTTTTCTGCCGTATCTCCGTCTCAGCTCTATAGGATCCGTGTATTTTGCCTCTATTGGGAACATGCAGTTTATTCCAGCCTTTAACCACCCAGGTACCAATGCATCTATTTTACCGTCAGAATCAAGTATATTTATCCATACGCCATACTCTTTTAACACTTGAGTTACTTTTTTGTAGCGAGGTACCATGAACTCTTCGAATAGCTTAACGGATATAAGTGGCCCCCTATTGTAACACATATCCTCCCACCAGGTAGCAAAATCTACCTTCACGTCTCTGAGAACTCTTCTGATGAGCTTTATCCATAGCTCCACTAGGGTATCCATCATCTCAGCTACCCAATCTGGATCCTTGTAGAAAGCTAGAGAAATACCCTTGACTCCCATAAGATTTCTTAGCCATCCGTAAAGACTTCCAACAAATATGCCTAGAGGATAGTCTCTTTCTCGGTATATCTCCTTCATTTCGTCCCAGTCTAACGGTATCCTACCCGGCGTTTCTGGGTCAAAAAATCTTCTAATTCTTTCCCAGTCATCTCGGTTTTTAAGTGGGGGCTTGATATACTGGGGAATACTGGACGTATACTTTTTCCTTATATATATTCCACCGAGACCATCTCTAACCACTTCTTTATCATCATACTCCCTGACCACTTTACCAGGAGGCGGTGGCCATAAACCCATTCTTACGGGGATAAATTCCATTGTATCCCATCCTTCAAGTCCGAAGAATTTTTCAACATCCTGGTTTGTATGTAGGTGTTGGGGTAGTCCTTCTTTATGCCATCTGTCTATAGTCTCATCCCAGTAGCCAAACTCGTAATCGGGTACTCTGTCCACCTCCCTGAATTCAAATACTCTCAAAAATCTTTCACGATGGTTCATATTCTCAATCCAAAAAGTATCACACTTATCCTTATTTATAATGATTCCACAAAACTTGACGCATGATATCGCTATTTCAGGAATAGAAAAGGGATACAATATAATAATTATATATAGAGTAGTATATTTAGTTTAATGAAAAAATATGCAAAGTTTAACCCAAGTTTCAAATGTAAAGGTAAAATACGTACAATACATCTTCTATGCTAGTGCGGTACTAAGCATACTAGATGCTATCATTTCTTTAACTAATCCGTTCATAAGGTATTATGCTGGTGCGAGCGTACTACTCTGGGGGATAATATTTGCAGCAATAGACTTTTTTGCGGGCTGGTATCTAAACTCGCTCAAACCTCTTAGCTGGTGGATAGCATTAGTACTCCTAGTATTAGGAGTAATAGGAGGTCTAATTGGCCTTACGAGACTCAGTATAATGTCGTTAATAAGTCTCCTCATAGCAGGATATGGATTATACCTGTTATTGCAACCTGATGTTCAAATGCTCTACTTGCATAGGATACAGTTTAATATATTCGGAAGGGGTCCATCACCTTACCCACAGCAATATTATCAACAACCTGCAGCACCTCAGGTACAGCAACCAGCTCCTGCTACCCAGCAACCTAAATGCCCTGTCTGTGGTTCGCCGCTAGTATGGGTGCAACAATATAGAAGATGGTATTGTACTAAATGTAACAAATATTACTAATAATTCATTTTTTAACTCTCATAATTCCGTTTCTATTTTTAGCTTTATCAGATCCATACTTATCATTAGAATCTTGCTTCCTCAACGTTGACCATTACACTGAATAGTCTTGCTCCTCTATAAAATTCTACGAGGATGTAGTCACCAACTCTTTTGCCCCTTAGGATTCTCCTAAGATCATTGATATTATTTACAGGTATTTTATCAATACTAATTATTACATCTCCTCTCTGAAGCCCTGCTCTATCAGCCGGAGATCCTTTTACCACACCCATTATTACTACCCCATTTTTTACGGGAATACCTAGATAAACGGCTAAGGATGATTCCAATGTGGTGCCATAAATTCCGATCCATGGACGTATAATTCTACCATATTCGATGAGTTGTCTTATGGAGTACTTTACTTCATTTATAGGTATAGCGAAACCTATGCCTTGGGCAAACGGTATCATCGCGGTAGTGATTCCTATAATCTTCCCGTCTAGATCAACAAGCGGTCCGCCGCTATTTCCTGGATTTATCGCGGCATCAATCTGTATAAGGTTTTCAAATATTCTACCACTAGCTCTTATAGTCCTATTAAGCCCACTAATAATTCCAAATGTTAATGTTGGTCCCCCTAATATATGTCCAAATGGATTTCCTACAGTTATAATGAATTGCCCAACATGTAACCTATCTGAATCTCCTAGTTCTCCGGGTTCAACTCTACCTTCTATCTTCAGCAATGCTATATCCGAGATATAATCCATACCCGCAATCCTGGCTGGTAGGGTTTCACCGTCAGGAAGAGTTACATAGATTTGCTCAAATCCCAATATAACATGAGCATTCGTAACTATCAAACCGTTACTATCTACAATTACTCCTGAACCTATTCCTTCTATAGGCTGAGAAATAAAGAAGAATTCAAAAATTTTCATGGTGTGTATACTTACCACACTTTTGACAACTTTGTTATAGGCTAGGATGACCTTCTCCTGTAAATCCATAACAATCAGTAGTTATCTAATCCAGACCTTTAAGTTAAGTATTACCCCTTTATCGTCCTCCTTTTATAAAAAGAAATATGTAAAGTATAGCATATTCTCTGAATATTTTATTTAAAAGCATGTTTACTCTAGAAGAAAACCCTATTTTCTTAAAAGGAGCTGGGAGAGGGAAACAACTAATTAACACCTTTCCTTGGAATCCCCTTCCCTTAAAGATTTTGACAACAGACTTTAAATCTAAGCTATCCTCATATAATGTTATTCTAAGCTTCTTATTAAGCCTAAAAATCACTTTACCTTCAGGCACACCCATTATCTTCCTGTAAAATCTAAGGAGATTCTTATTGAAAATGCTGAACAGGAATGCTCCTTCTCGCCTAAGTACTCTAGAGCATTCATTCACAACCTGCTCCTTATTTATGAAATGGTCAAACGCTAACGTGCATATGATATTGTCGAAGGCATTATTCCGAACTGGTATTCTCTCAGCGTCCGCATTTATCACATCAATAAAAGCATCCCTTTTGACCTTGCGAGTCTTCTCTTTTAATACACTTAGCATACCGGTACTGATATCTATGGCGACAATGTAGCCCTGTTCGTAGGATAATCTTAAGGTATACCTACCTGTTCCACAGCCCAAATCCAAGATTCTTTTCTTTAAATAACCAATCATCTCCTTTAGACAACCCTCTTCTAAACTCTCGATTTTTCTCGTTAAGGCAAGTTCCCTATCGTAAAATTTGCTCATAAGATCATATGCTATCTTTACCTCTCTTTTCTCTATAAAATCACTTTTCATCGATATACACTATTACGCTAGATCCTGAATATCCTTCAGCTTATACAGTATATTACCTAGACTAGACATAATGCTCCTACATTCCTCTTTAGCAACTAGACGATCTAAAGTATTACTTAGTAGCTTAATCCTCTCAAAATAGTTCATGTTATATCCTTGGGTTTCATCTTTGATAATGTTTTTGACAATATCCTTTTGGTACGTTGCTATCTCCTGTACGAAATGCTGTAGTCCACAGTTATGTCTTTCTATGCTCGTGTTACTCGCTATCTCTTCTCCCAAATCACCTATCTCTTCCAAATCTCTGGCAAGTAACCTGTAATCAAGAAGAACTAGTCTCTCCTCACCAGATATTAACGGATTTACCATCTTGGATCTTATCGTTCTCACGGTAAGGAAATATATCCTGTCCAAATTGTCATCTCTTCTTCTTACGCTCTCAGCCAAGTTAACATTACCATCTTCGAAAGCTTTAACGGCATCAGTATACATACTTCTGGATATAGAATCCATTCTATAAAGGAGAGATTCTAAGTTATAGTCGCTTGTAGTAAAACATTGTAGGACTACCTTTCTTTTCGTCTCCTCGACTATCTCCATACCTATTAATATTTTTTGGAGATCCTCGATCATTGAAACCACTCTCTCCACATCATGCCCCTTAATGTCTATTTCTATCACCTCGAAGCCACGAAGATATGCAGCAACAATATTGCGCTTTAATAGTGGACTAACAATTATTCTTTTCACTTTCTGCTCATGGTATTTAGTCTCTAGAGGTGTTATTTCTAACACACCATCCTCTCTAAACTCCAAGTTTAGCATCCTAGTTTTATCTATATTATATTCTTTAACCCATTTTTTTGGCAACGCAACGTAGTAGCTACCTCCGATCTTCACGATATTTCTAATACTCATGTTAAACTCATTAAACAATTAAACTACATTAGAATATGTTTAACTCTATTCCTTTATCTAGGAGATATTATTAGTATAGGAGTCAGATGAAATACTTTTGCTCTATTCATTATTGAACGTTTATAAGGCTTAACAAGATACTTAATCATGGCTTTTCACATGGATAATAAAGCGGAGATTTCTAGGATTGAAGATATTGATATAGAGGGAGTAGGACGTATTACTCTAAAAAAGCTTGTAGATGCTGGATATAGTATTGAACTACTAGTAACATTACCTCCTCAAGTTATTGCCCGTGAAGCTAAGATTAATGTGAAGAAAGCTATTCTTATCAGCGAATACGTCAGAAAAGCTTACTTTGGAGAGGTTAAAAATTTTGTGACGGCAAAAGAACTTATGGATAGGAGAAAAAATGTTCTTAGAATCTCCACTGGTAGTAATACACTAGATGAACTTTTCCTTGGCGGTGTTGAGACTCAGGCTATTACTGAGTTTATCGGCGAGTTTGGTGCCGGTAAGACCCAGCTCTGCCACCAGCTTGCTGTGATGGTTCAGCTGCCCGTGGAGAAGGGAGGCCTAGAGGCAAAGGCACTATACATAGATGCCGAAGGCACCTTCAGGCCAGAACGAATAATACAAATAGCAAAGTACAGAGGAATACAACCAGAACAAGCACTAGAAAACATAATATATGCTAGGGCATACAATAGTAGCCATCAGATATATCTTGCTCGAGAAGCTTTTAGGATGGTAAAGAATGAAGGAATAAGGCTGGTTGTGTTAGACAGCTTTATTGGATATTTTCGTTCGGAGTATTCTGGGCGTGAGAATCTTGCTGTGAGGCAGCAGAAAATCAATGGGCATATTCATGATCTGTATAGGCTTGCGGTTTCGCTTAATGTTGCTGTTGTTATAACGAATCAAGTTATATCTTCTCCCGATGTGTTTTTTGGTAATCCTCAGAGGCCTGCGGGTGGGAACATTATAGCGCATGCTAGCACATACCGCTTCTGGATAAGAAAGGGCAGAGAAGGAAAAAGGATAGTAAAAGTGCTAGACAGCCCATACCACCCAGAAAGCGAAGCAATATTCACAATAACAGAAAACGGCATTATAGATCTATAACCGTCCCTCACGGGTACATCATATTGCAATAAATAGATAAATAAACTAGATAACTAAGCTCTAAGCCAGTAACATCTTATATCAAAATCCATTTGCCCTCTCCTTTCCGCTAAGCTTAGCGTTTCTCCACTCATAACCTCTAGAATCCTTGGGTACAGTATATTTATGGACAGATCCTTTAGCCTCTCACCCTTTTCAAATATTCTTTCAATAGGAATATATACATCAATTATATCAGGCATCTTTTCAAAGGTTTCTTTATTAGTTGTGACCTTAATAACCGGGCTGACAACAGAACCCACAGGTGTACCCATACCTGTTGTAAATACTACTAGATGAGCGCCTCCAGCAACCATACCACTAATTGAAAAGATATCCATCCCGGGACTATCCATTAGATATAATCCCCCATTCCTGGGGATCTTCTCACCAAAATATAATACATCTCTAATGGCTATATTTGGATCATGACCTATTTTAAGCATAGTCCCTAGAGATTTCTCCGCTAGTGTCGATATTCCACTCCTAATATTGCCAGGAGTAGGATCAGACTCTCCCAAATATTCTTGAAGAGCCTCTTTCAGAACCGTCGCGGTTTCAAGAAGCCTCTTTATCTTATGATACACATGTCTCCTTCTACTTTTTTCAATTTTTCTAAAGATAAACCCCTCAGCACCTAACATTTCAATGGTTTGGGAAAAAACCACAGTACCACCCTTACGAATAAAGTGATCTACAACATATCCAAGGGCAGCATTCGTAAATAGCCCAGAAGTGGGATCAGACGCACCATTCCCAATGCCTACTACGAAATGACTTAGACTTACCTCTTGACGTTTCATGCTCTCAGCCTCGCTCACCATCTTCCTTACGAAGCGTTTGCCAAGATCTATTGCCTGCTCTAGAGATGTTGAATATCTTTTGAGCATAACTTTTTCCTGGATGTTAACCCAATAAGTTTTGACACCTCTTTTAACCAGCCTATCATAGAGTTTGAACTCTGCTAGGTTCTCTCTTTTATCTTCTCCTTTTAAGAGAGGTCTTTTGCAGAACTGTCCGCATCCGAGGCTAACGAGCAATACTCCGTAAACGTTTGGATGAGAACCCAAACCCAGTAGCGCATTAAAGGCAGTCTCTTCATCAAACCCCACATGAGTACAGCCACCACTATGCCTAGCTAAGACTACCCTATTCTCTCCATTCTCACCCCACGAAACATCTTTAAATTCCTCCCATATGATTTCAGCTATCCTATTAACGCAAGCTGTTGTAGGCAAAATCAACACATGATTCCTGATCCCATATACTTTTCTCTCTTCTCTCCAATAAGCTTTGACAATCTCCTTCATAACTCTCAACCTACATCTTAGAAAAATCTATCATACCTGACTTTAGAAAACGATAAAAGTTCTTTACCATTCTTCTATATTTTTCATTCCATCCCAGCTTCCTAGTGATATCCACTATATTTCCAAGTCTTATACTAGTAGATTCTCCTATATTTACTGCGGCTACACCGATCCTAGTCTTAGGTGGAAGATCCTTAAGAAGAAAATGAAATGGTTTAATGTTCTTCTTTATTCTTATGATTTCGCCTTTGTCTATATCCTTTAAAGCCTCACCAAGAATAAATCCTTTCTCGATTAACTTGTAGAAGTCAAATTGTGTATCTAGAATAATATTGGTAACATGCACTACAACTCCTGGCTCAATATTCATGGTACTGAAACCTATAGGAAAACCAAACTTTATAACCTCCTCATCTTCTCCTATTTCTGTTAGAGACACTTTATACCACTTAGGAATATCCGTTTTCAATGTGATTTTGCCTATTTTCCCTTTACCCTCCTCAAATATAGGATACTCTTCGCCCCTTCTAAGGTGATCCAAAGCTGTACCAACATTATCCCGTGGATTAACCTTATAAACTATCTTTTTCATCTAATCATGTCCCAAGAAATACAGAATTTATTCAAAGACTAAAATGTTTAGCTAGGCCTTTAGAACTCTGTAGGTACCAGTTCAAATAATGCTCCAGAAATACGAAGATCATATAGCTTATTCCCAATCATCGCTCTAATTTTACCACCATAAACTTCCATATACCTTTGGATCTCCATAATCCTTAGAGCTTCCAATTTGCTAAATCTCTCAAAAACTTCTCTATTCTCAAAATATAGGAAAACCTCAACTCCTGACATTCCATACGATATAACCTCTATAAAAAAATCCCTTATATCATACCAATACCGTACATCCAAGTCGATTTCTTCATTATATGTTTCTCGAAGGATTTTAGAAAACTTCCCGTCCAATAAATGTCCGGGGGTAAATGAAAGCAATAACACCCTCCTCATAACACCTCCCACATTCACATGTTTCTACGCCATTGAGACAACATGTACGAGGTTTATCAAGCTTTCATAGTAGATTGCTAATACACATACCATGTAAGCTATATAAAATTAATCGCTCTTGGTTCTAAGCTACATGCTTATAACCTCCGCGTTAATATTTAGCGTATGGAGCCTGTGAAGCCTAAAGCTCGCCTTGACGGACGAGTAGGTAATAGAGATGCTCCGCCGGCATCGCGCTTGACGGCGTAAGACGCCCCTACCATGGTTCAGGAAGCGTGATACGCTATGGTAAAGTGCAAAGCAAGCTAAGTATCCGGCGCCACCGCTACAAGACGTGCAGAAGACCGTTCAGCGACATCAGGGACACCCTTCGCTTGGACGAAGCTACCGCCAAGCGAAGTGCTCACAATAGCATACCTCTACTTCAAGCTAGGGATAAGCCAGCGGACGGTAGCCGGGGAGACCGGTAGAAACAGGAAGGCTGTCAGCCGCATAGCCAGGCTCTTCGGCTAGGCTTTGAAGCCTGATTTCGCCTCTATAAAGCTGGGGGGTTGAGGTAGACGAGCCTATGTGCTTGTCGGCTGTAAGGGCGAGGAGCAGGCCAGGCGTAGGGAGCCGAGGTACTGCGCGGAAGAAGCCCTTCTTCATCCTTGTTGAGCGCGGTTCCCGCAGGGCATTTTTCTGGCTAAGAGCGACGTGAGCTACAAAACTATTGCGGGTGTTCTGCTTGGGCGCGTTGAACGCGACAGCGTCGTCTATACGGACAGGTTCCGCGGCTACAGGCACGTGGGCAGGCTTAGCTACATGCATTTTTCGATCAGGCATTTGGGCGGGGTCTTCGCTATTAGCCCCCATACATGTTAACGGGGCGGAGAGCAGGAGCTTACGCTTGCACTTTCCTCTTTTTAAGCGGGTATCTCAGCTAAGCTTACAGGCTTTTATGCTGTTGCCACATCAGCTTTCTCAGGCTTTACACTGAAGCTTCGCTTACAGCCTACCACTAGCTAGTAGAGGTGACTGCCATGTAGCTTAGAGACAAGAGCATATTCATTTTACAGACATAGCCTTATTAATTATATCTATATCTTAGAAAGAAGAAAAAGAAATTTATTTTTTAGGTATTATACTTTTAAGAAATCTTCCTATGGCATCAAGAATACTATGAATAAAATTGATCAGCATCTGTAGGATCCCTGTAATGGCATCTATACTACCTTCACCGTGTTTTCCCTCACCCTTATAGATAGGCCACCATTTCTCTATGCTATCTGTATCTACTTTTACTGGTTTTGAAAGAGACATACCTTTACAACCTCTAATCCTCTCACCAGTTTTAACATTTACTGTCGATCCCTTAGATGATACCGTCACCGAACCCTCTAGAACAGTTACGGCAACTGTACCATTTTTAAATATCTCTACGATTAACTCACTGTTAATCTTCGTTATCTCAAATGCTGGTGTAAATATCCTTAAACCCGGTATACCGTTCCCAATCTTCCTTATATGTACCTTGCAGGGATTCACTACTATTAGACTTTTCTCGTCACTACCTAAGCTAACCAGACCACGCACTATATTTGTCAACTCTTGACCATATAGATCGATCTTTAACATATTATCTATCGTATGCTCACTAGCCAACTTCAAGTATATTGTACCATCATACTTCCAGCCAGACGAAAAGATTTTATCTCCGGGCGCTAGACAGAACGATGATACACCTCCTCCTTTCAGATCTATACGAGCTGTACCCGATGCCTTTATCCTATTGGGTGCCGTTAACTCGACTCGAATACTTTGCGGTATTATAAAAGCCGATATCCCGTTTTGCTTATTTATCCTAAGAACACCCTTAGACTTTTTGGATATCTCAAATATAGGAATATTGTATTTCTTAGGTTTAGTTAAATCATATATCTTGGTTATCGATGTAGGGTCTAAGAAAACCTTTGCCATTATCCATTCAACTATGGTACGTGGAGGCCTACCAGTTAATGCCCTATAGACTCTCATAGTGTGTAAAATATCTGCTAGTGCTTTAGGACCATTTCCAGACCTAGCACGATAAGGCAACTTATATAATGAGACCCAGAAGCCTGTAATTCTTCCCTCTATAAACTCACCTGTTTTCCCTGAAGAATGTCTACCATAAACCTTTGAAGGATTATCATAGCTTAAACCAACATACGTTGGCAGTGACCTAGAATAAGACTGAACAAGTATCGGAAATAAATCTGCGAATGCTTCGTCATAGGCTAACTGTGGCGTTGCACATGGCTCATATTCGCTCCTATGTTCTCCTCCGAGCTTGGCGCCAGGATCAGGGATAAGCCTCTCTTTAACCCGATGCCCAAATTCGTGTAGTATGCTTCCCAACGAGTCCTCGCTAACTGAGATCCCTCTAGAAGAAAATACTTTATCTGCTGGAAGATGGATGTATAGGGTGTCCGTCCCTAGGTCATACATCCCTTTACAAGGACTATTTCCACACATTCCGCAATCTACTCCGTAGATTATCCTTTTGCTAGAGATTTCTTGTGCTACTGCAGAATTCACCCCGGAAGCTATTAAAAATCTCTTTACCTCATTTCTAACTATTTGTTCCCATGTATTAAGGCTCCTTAACACTAATATAACATTACCTGTTATCTCTAATCCCTTACTTCCCAACCGAACAATCTCTCCATTTCTACCCTGTATAAGGATAGATTCAAGATACCTTAAGCGTACAGCATGACCATAAGGTTTACTGCTATCAGATGTAACCACAATCTGGAAACCCGGCAGAGTCTTATCAGACCACATAGGATACTTATTTATGGTACCCCACTTCTTCTTCCATTCTTCGTCTCCTTTAGGTAAATTTGATAACCTGACCGTGTATGCTCCATTAACTATCTTCCCCTCATTATTCCGAATTATATTTAGTAGACTTATACTGCCGTCATTTCCCGTCAAGACACTAAGCTTTACCCTGCCAGTGATACTTAAGTTAAGTTTAACTGGCTTAAGTACTAGTTTCTCACCCTTGAATACTTGCTCCATAAATGTTAGAGTCCAGAGAGGAGTCGTACTCAACTGAAGAGTCGTAGAAGCCTTTACTACACGTAGCAACTCATTACCCCTTCTCGGCTGATAAGTTGCTATAACCTCTAAGGAGAGTTCCTCACCACTCTTAATGTTCTTCGGGATAGTAAACGCCTTTATAATCATCTTTCCATTCTCATTAGTACAGCAGAAATAACCCTTGCTTGGAAATCTCAGACTTGTCCCATCAGACTTGTGGAGTACTAGCCATATATGAGCCCCCTTCACAGGCTTATCTTTGTATTTCACCAAAACTTCTATTGTAGGCTTCTCTCCCGGAGACACCTTGTTCGTTAGCAGATTTGCATAAACTTTGAGTGAAGGCTTCTTCTGATCAATTACACGGTATACTATAGTCTTGTTAATACGAACATCGTATTTAGGGGCGTAGGGCCTAAACAGAGCAACAACTATGTACAATACACCGTACTTATAGTCGCCAGGTTCTATCCAACACGTAAGTTTCCTAGTAACCCTTCCACTACCTTTTACGTGAACTCTCTCATATACATCACCACTTAACTCCCATGGATCGAGTTTCGGAGAGAGTAACTCAAACTCAAGGGTACCCTCACTATAGCTGGATGGAGTCTTAGGCAGGTTATACTCTACAGTTACATAAAATATTTTAAGGTTCTTATCCCGGACAATGGGTTTTGAAGGGGCTGGATCAACCTTTATTATTTTAAAATCTCTTGATGCATCTCTTATCACGGTAGATATCTCACCTATATCACGCTCACCGAACCCACTATAAGGAAATTTACCCCAGTCTAATACGAATCTCCCGTCGGTCTTCATCTCACAGGACTCTGTTGGCTGACTAGACACTATCTTCTCCTTTACACCTCCAACTATGAACGTGATGCTACGCGTAGCACCCTTAAAAGTTGAAATTTCATCCATCGTTGGCCTATGAGCCTTTCCTCCGCAGACTATTTTGAGCCTTCCCGTAATCCTACTAGGTGTAGGACCCATTCCCATAATAAATGACGACTTTATAATCTTCTCTACTACATATATCATTAGGTCAATTTTTATCTTAACATTTATATTAACTGTATAATTGACTTTTTTAGAACTTCCATCGAGAAACTTTTTAAACATAAAAATTAATTCATAGCTTCCCGCTGGAATATCTGCTAACCTAACATTGCTATCTAAAAGAGGGTCTATAAC
>Ga0190308_1000383_pt1 | contig 14510 bp, 10 predicted proteins | sample 48700756_MG_FD_165050 | JGI IMG/M metagenome (GOLD analysis project Ga0190308, IMG submission 165050) | Hydrothermal vent sediment bacterial communities from Southern Trench, Guaymas Basin, Mexico - 4870-07-5-6_MG | ecosystem: Environmental > Aquatic > Marine > Hydrothermal vents > Sediment ...
ACCTTTGCAATGCGCGCAAGCGCGACAAGGGGACTCCCAGTGGTGCTCGCCCAAAGCGGGCACCTGTGGCGGAGTGCAAAAAGCTCCGCTAGAAAGGGGTGGGTAAGACGGTTGGCAGCCGCCGCGGTAATAACCGCGCCCCAAGTGGTGGTCGCGATTATTGGGCCTAAAGCATCCGTAGCCGGTCTGGCAAGTTCCTGGTGAAATCCCACAGCAAACTGTGGGGCTCGCTGGGAAGACTGCCAGACTAGGGACCGGGAGAGGCCGAGGGTACTCCCGGGGTAGGGGTGAAATCCTTTAATCCCGGGGGGACCACCTGTGGCGAACCCTTCCAGAAAGCGGAAGCGTTCACGGAAGGGTCCACAGAAGGCGCTCGGCTAGAACGGGTCCGACGGTGAGGGATGAAAGCTGGGGGAGCGAACCGGATTAGAGACCCGGGTAGTCCCAGCCGTAAACGATGCCCGCTTGGTGTTGGGTAGGCTGTAGAGCCTGCCCAGTGCCGGAGCGAAGGCGTTAAGCGGGCCGCCTGGGGAGTACGGGCGCAAGCCTGAAACTTAAAGGAAAGAGGCTAAGAACCCGAGGTTGTCTTAAATATGGAGGAGATTGATAAAGATTTGGCATATTTGTTAGGTGCATTAAGAGATGCTTCAGTAGACATCAGGGAAAGAAAAAATTACGAGATTAAGATAGCTCAGAAAAATAAGGAGTGGCTACAGAAGTTGCAATCAATAATTAAGCAGAAGTTTGGATACAAAGGAAAAATTACTAGACACGGAAAGAACTATTACATTCTACGAATAACTCAGAAAAGAGTAGTTGAAAAGATAATGCAGCTGGCAGAAATAAAAATACCCCAAATTTTATGGAATACTCCAGCAATTATCAAAGGTCAACCATTAGATATTCAGAAAGAGTATTTAAAGGGGTTTTTTGATGCTGAAGCAGGACTTCCAGGAAATCCGAAAAAATGGAAATACATATCTATAAGAGAGGTATTGATCAAATTGAAATTCAAGCCGACAAACTTAACTTGGACTTCGGGAGTATGGCAATTTAGATTGACCAGAAAAGCAGACATCATTAATTTTATTGAGAAAATCGGTTCTTTTCACCCTGATAAAATAAAAAATTACACTTACTAAAGCAGGCATTGAAGGGTTCTTAGCCTCCCTGAATTGGCGGGGGAGCACATAAGGGGTGAGGTGTGCGGTTTAATTGGACCCAACACCGGGAATCTTACCAGGGGCGACGGCAGGATGATGGTCAGCCTGAAGGGCTTACCAGACGAGCCGAGCGGTGTTGCATGGCCGTCCTCAGCTCGTGCCGTGAGGTGTGCGCTTAAGTGCGTGAACGAGCGAGACCCGCGCCCCTAGTTGGTACCGCTTTATGCGGCCACTCTAGGGGGACTGCCGGGGTAACCCGGAGGAAGGAGCGGGCGAGGGCAGGTCAGTATGGCCCTAATCCCCTGGGCTACACGCGCGCAACAATGGCCGGGACAGAGGGTTGCGACGCCGAAAGGCGGAGCTAATCCCTAAACCCGGTCTCAGTTCAGATCGAGGGCTGTAACTCGCCCTCGTGACGCCGGAATCCCTAGTAGGCGAACGTCATCATCGTTCGCCGAATGTATCCCTGCTCCTTGCACACACTGCCCGTCAAGCCACCCAAATGGAACCCAAAGGAGCCCTTCTCTTTCGGGAAGGTCGACTTTGGGTTCCGTGAGGGGGGCTAAGTCGTAACAAGGTAGCCGTACGGGAACGTGCGGCTGGATCACCTCAAGCAGGGATACATTCATGCTTTTGCTCCTAGCCACATAAACATCCTACCTATAAATGGGCCCGTAGCTCAACCTGGTAGAGCGCCGCCCTTGCAAGGCGGAGGCTGTGGGTTCAAAGGAAGGGGGCGAAGCCCCCTTTCCAATCCCCCATTCTCCCTTCTGCATCCTAGATGGCTCATTCACCTCCTGCAACAGGAATGTAGAGCTTTGCCCCATTTTTCCAGTTACCCTGCTTTTTGACTCAATCTCTCCTCTTTACAATCTAAACAGAGGAGGGGTTCTGCCTTTTGAAAAACAATGACAACACAGATATCCTTGCTTTTACTAAGACTTAATATATAGGCTCCTCGTCCACTTCCTTTTAATAAAGTTGCAGAAAATAACTTCCTATCTATGAAAATCCCACCGGGTCCATTTTTAAACTTTTAGGCTTTTTATTGTTTTAGATGGGGGATATCTTATCTTAGGATAGGATATCCTGACAAAAGGCCTATCTTTAGGCCAATGAAAAAAGGAGGAGAACAGACAGAGAGGAAAGTGTGCATTCGCAAGTATGGTTGCCGGTGGATGCCTTGGCTCGGAAGCCGAAGAAGGCCGTGGCAAGCTGCGATAAGCCCGGGCGAGGCGCATGCAGCCTTAGAACCCGGGATTGCCGAATTGCTCCCATAAGCCTATTTAGGCTGAGGGAGCGGGAACGCGGGGAATTGAAACATCTTAGTACCCGCAGGAAAAGAAACCAATAGGGATGCCGTGAGTACCGGCGAGGGAAAGCGGCACAGGGCAAACCGAATCCCCTATCGCAAGATAGGGGAGATGTGGGGTTGCAGGGCCCGGATATAGCCCAAAGGCCCAAGCCGAAGTGGCCTGGAACGGCCCGCCAGAGAGGGTGACAGCCCCGTAGGTAATGGCCTGAGGGCTAATTTCCGGGCTCCCTGAGTACCAGGGGTTGGATATCCCCTGGGAAGCTGGGTGACATTAACATCCAACTCTAAATACTCTCCGAGACCGATAGCGAACTAGTACCGTGAGGGAAAGGTGAAAAGAACCCGTAAGAGGGGGTGAAATAGAGCCTGAAACCGGCAACCACGGTAGTCCGTTTTGAAAAACGGGCCAGGGAGTGTGTCTCGGTGGCAAGGCTAAGGGGTCTCTGTGCCCCGGAGCCGTAGGGAAACCGAGTGGTGCGAAAGTGCCCTTAGTCACCGGGACACGACCCGAAGCTGGGCGATCTAGGCGCGGGCAGGGCGAAGTCAGGGTAAAACCTGATGGAAGCCCGATACCGATGCTGGCCCAAACCGCTCGGGTGACCCGCGTCTAGGGGTGAAAAGCCAATCGTGCCCAGCGATAGCTGGTTCCCCCCGAAATGCGTTGAAGCGCAGCCCGACTTTTTAGGCCAGGGTGTAGAGATACTGATAGGATGTGCAGGGGTCGAGAGGCCTCGGCATCCTGTCAAACTCCGAAGCCCTGGCCATTTTAAGTCGGAGTGAGGGCGTGGGGTTAAGCTCTGCGTCCGAGAGGGAAACAACCCAGACCGATGTTAAGGCCCCTAAGTGGCACCTAAGTGCAAGGAAGGCTTCTTCCTCCTAAGACAGCGGGGAGGTAGGCTTAGAAGCAGCCATCCTTTAAAGAGTGCGTAACAGCTCACCCGCCTAGGAGGAAGGGGCTGTAAATGGACGGGGCTAAGGTGCCCGCCGAGACATCGGGTCCTTGCTGGAAGGCAAGGGCGGTAGGGGGGTATCTCGCGAGGGTAGAAGCCCTTGCTTGAGCAAGGGTGGACCTCGCGAGAGAAAGAATCCTGGTGATAGTAGCAGCAAAGTGCAGCGAGAACCTGCACCGCCTGAGGGGCCAGGGTTCCTCACCAATGTTGATCAGGTGAGGGTTAGCCGGTCCTAAGGGTTGCGCTTAACCGTGCAACCCGAACGGGAAAGGCGGTTAATATTCCGCCGCCTCCAGGTTCCGTTAACCTCTATTCCCGACGGTTCGGGATAGGCCAAGGCAACCCGAGCACAGAAGCTTCCGGAGTTCCGTAATGGAGAGAAGGAAGTGAATGTGCGAGGGCCTGCCTTAGAGCAGGTTTGGCCGATTCCTGGACCCCATGAAAAGGGGATAGAGGTTGGGACCTGGAGACCGTACCAAGAACCGACACATCGGGACAGTAAGGTAAAAATCTGAAGGTCAAATCAGGAAGGCAAGCCTTAAAGAAGAAAGAAATCTTTTAAACTAAACTTATATCCTTACTGTCCCGAGTCGATAGGTGCCCCTCGCTGAGAAGGCGAAGGCGTGCCGGGATAATCCGCCTTAGGGAAATCGGCAAATTCGCCCCGTAACCTCGGGAGAAGCCGCGGCAGCAGCTAAAATAAAAAAGTGTGGTAATTTAATGATGGATGCACAACTTGTAGGATTTCTCGTAGGTGATGGATTTTGCACGAAGAAAAAAAGAAGGAAAAATTACCTGATTGGTTTTCATCAAGCGAAAAAGAAAAGTCAGATAATAAAAGTATACATGGACCTTCTTGTGAAAGAGGCTGGAAAGCAACATCCAATAATAGAGATGGCTCCAAAAGATGTAGTAAAAGTTTATGTGTATTCTAAGTCTCTATATCAGACTTTGAAAGCAATTAAGGATAATCCATCAGAATACTTTGAAAAGCTGAGCAGTAAAGATAAAGTAAAATTCATAGGCGGCTTTATAGATGCTGAAGGGTGCGTAAAATGTGATCGTGTAATCCTCTATAACTCTGACAGAGCTTTATTGTTTACCATGCAGAATTTCATAAGATTTTGCGAGATTTCATCGACACTACATTACCATCACGGTTGCTTTGAACTTCATATATGGTCGAAATCGTCACGTGAAAAACTTATATGCTTATGCCGTAATTTTTCTGTAAAACTGTCGCGGCTCTCGAGAAGGGGTGCCTGCGCTCCTGCTTTTGCAGGAGATTGCAGGTCGCAGTGACAAGGGGGACCCGACTGTTTAATAAAAACATAGCTGGCCGCGAGGGCGAAAGCCTTTGTATGGCCAGTGAATCCTGCCCAGTGCGGGTGTGTGAAGCCTCCTTCCAAGGAGGCCAAGCCCCCGTAAACGGCGGCCCTAACCCTGAGGGTCTTAAGGTAGCGTAATCCCTTGCCAGTTAATTGCTGGCCTGCATGAATGGAACAACGAGGTCCCCACTGTCCCAAGGCGGAACCCGGCGAACTCGCCTTCCTGGTGCATAGGCCAGGGACCCCCAGTGGGAAGAGTAGACCCCAGGAGCTTTACTGCAGCCTGCTGTTGCAGTGTACTCTGAGATGTAGAGCGTAGGCAGGAGCCGTCGAAGCGGTCTCGCCAGGGACCGTGGAGGCGCCAATGGAACACTGCCCTTCTCAGAGTACACTGCTTACCCTGCGTATGCAGGGGACAGCAGTTGGTGGGCAGTTTGGCTGGGGCGGTACGCCCATAAAAAGATATCATGGGCGCCCAAAGGTCGGCTCACCCGGGTCTTGATGGGAGTTAAGAACCGATTTATAAAATGCAAAAAATAATTATGAGAAAATTGAGCATAGAACGGAAAGATAAAAAACTTTTAGCGAAATTACTTGGGTTTTTACTCAGCGACGGAAGTATTATAATCGATGAAAGGAAGCGGATAGGAAAAATAAAATTTACAGCAAAGGACAGGAAATTGCTAGAAGAATTCAACAAAACGGTTAAGAAACTTTTCAAGATAAATCCGAAAGTTTCTCCTAAGGGCTCCGCAACGGACGCATGGTTTCACTCAATCAAACTGGCAGAAGAATTATGGAGAGTAACTAAAGGCGTGTCTTCGATACCTCAGTTTATTCTCAACGGCAGTATGGAGATAAAAAAGGAATTCTTAAGAACTTTCATTTCCTGTGACGGTGGAATAACGGTAACTGTACATAGATGGGGTATTGAAGGGCGAATTGTGATTGGAGAAGGCAAAGAGAGCATCAGAAAACAACTTATGAAGATTCTAAATGAGTTTGGGATTATAACAAAGGATGACGGATACAATCATCTCCGAAGCGTTGGAAGAAAATCTTTAACGAATTTTTATGAAAAGATAGGTTTTATGGATGGAGTTTATCCTGTGAGATCCAAACAATTTGGACACCTTTCCAAAAATGAAATTTTATTGATGGTTCTTAGCTCCCATCGCCCGAAAGGAATCCGGGGTTAGAGTGTAAGGGCAAAAGCCGGCCTGACTGGAGGCTGCATAGCGAGGCCTCCAGGGGCGAAAGCCTGGCCTAACGATACACAGGTTACCCTTAATGGGTGCCTGTGACGTCAGAAAAGCTACCCTGGGGATAATGGAGTCGTGGCCCCCGAGAGTTCACATCGACGGGGTCCGTTGCTACGTCGCTGTTGGCTCTCCCCATCCTGGCCGTGCATAAGCGGCCAAGGGTACGGGTGTTCACCGGTTAAAGGGGAACGTTAGCTGAGTTAAGAACGTCGTGAGACAGTTCGGTCTATATCTGCTGGGGGTGCTTGCCATCTGAGAGGAAGCAGGCACTAGTACGAAAGGAACGTGCCTGCGCGGCCTCTGGTGTACCGGTCGTGATCCGCGCTGCCGGGAAGCCACGCCGTCGCGGATAAAGGCTGAAAGCATCTAAGCCTGAAGCCGCTCTCAAAAAGAGATGGCTTAGGCCGCGGGTAGAAGACCCGTTTGATAGGCGGGGGGTGTAAGCCCCGAGCTTCGGCGAGGGGTTTAGCCTACCCGTACTAAAGGCCTTGCGAATGCACACCCTCAATGTCTGTTCTCCTCCTTGGGATAGGCGGGGAGAAGGATTTTCCCTTTAAAAAGGGAGGAAGGTCCGCTCATCGATGCAAAAGCCCGTTAAATGCGGGTGGCGTGATTGCCCTATCCGGCTGCGGATGATAAAACAATTGACCGGATAGGACAATCTGAAAAAGCCGAATGCAGATGAGATGCAAGCACTCGGTGCGCTCAGACGAATATCCTTATAGCCTTCAATGAAGGGTTTTATAAAGCCAGAGGGCTAAACAGAAAGCGGCCTACTCCCCGCCTATCCTTCTAAAATTCATCTAGCCTTCTATCCTTAATCTTCAATCTTTCAAGGGTATACCATTCCTTTCTCAAAATTTCCTTCACCTTTGAGCCTTTTTCCTTCAGGAATTTTATTGTTTTTTCATCGCTTGAATAGCCCGAGCCGAAATCTCCGTATTCTTTTTTAAGCCTTCCTATTATCTCTTCCCTTTTGACCTTTGCTAGGATAGATGCTGCCGATACCACAGGATATTTATCATCGGCCCTGTTTTCCGCTATTATTTCAATGCCTTTGGCCTTTTCTGATAAAAATGCCTTTAGCTTTTCTGTAAACTTTCTGCAATTTTTTTCTAAAGAATCTATATAAATCCTTTCAATTTTGTAGATAGAGGAAAGGGTATTGATAATTCTGGCTATTCTTTCTGTTTCTATTTGATTTAATTTTTTGGTTTTCATTTCCTCATTAATTTCCTCCACATCAATAACAACTGTTACCACATCCTTTGCAATTTTTTTAATCTTTTTGGCAAGCCTAACCCTTTTGCCGTGCGATAGTTTCTTTGAGTCCTTTACCCCGATTTTTTTCAGCAAAAATTCCCTTCTTTCATCCAACAGAACTCCGGCAACAATTAAAGGTCCGATAACGCAACCCCTTCCAGCTTCATCTATTCCCAAAATATAGGGCATTTTAATAATTTTTCTCCAAATAATTAATTAGAGCGGGGTAGGGCAGCCAGGAGTGCCCGCCGGGCTCATAATAGGGGCGCCGCACCCGCCCCTACAAAGGGTAAGGCAAAAATCTTAGCTTGCCTGCTTTCAGCAGGCGTGATATATAATCTTGCCTTACCCTTTGATTACCCCTTCCTCACCTAAAAATGGGAAACCCGGAGGTCGGTGGTTCAAATCCACCCCCCGCTAAAAAGTTCCGGCTCAACCTCTTTAGCAATCCTTTCCAACCTTTCAATATATTTCTTCCTGAATCCTATGAAAATTCCGCCTTCTTTAAAACCTAGGAATGCTCTTGTTTTCTCCTTCGGTTTTAAAACAAGGTTTAGTAGGTCAGAGATAATGATTATTTTGCCTATTCCGAAATTTCCGAATTCTATTTCTATTCCTCCTTCCAACCCCTTTAAAGTGCAGAACATTCCTTTACTTCCACTTTTAAAATCCAACGCTTTGCCTTCAACATCCAAATGGGTAACCCTTGCTAAAGCATAACCTTTTACATGGATGAAAACAGAAGCCTCAATTTTCTCTTGATCAAGAAAAACCTTTGCAGGTAGTAAAATTTTTCCTTTTGCGAATCCCGTCATTTTGCACAATCAACAGGTTTAGCTATAGACAAATTGCAAATTTCCCAGAAAAGCGTTTCCTCAGTTTCATTCCCCTTTATTTTATAAATCCCTTTTAGACTTTCTATGGTTTGATTTTTTGTATCTATCTCTATCAGGAGCATTCCCCGAAACTTTCCAAGCAGATTTTCAAAAAAGCTTTTTTTGGCATTGTTTTTGTTTAAAGTGACAATCACCCATCCATTATTAATCAAACTTTGTTTTATCTCTGGCTGAAGGTTTTCCTTTAGGATAAACCCGTTATTTACAATTTTCTCCCAGACCTCTCTATATCTTTGCTCCGGTGTTTTTTCAGCATAGAAAAATGCATAGGAAAAGGTTGAAAATACAAGAATTAGAATAAAGAGCAGGGTTATGGTGCTCGGGCTTATTTTTCTGATTTTTCCCATAATAATTATCCATTTCTTTTTTATTTCTTCTGAAGCAAAAAATTAAATCATGGGAAAGAAAATTCCGTTCATTTCGATAAATGGGTGTAAGACGAAATTTTCCGAAAATATACTTCTCCGTTCAATTCTTAAAACAGGGGTAGACTTTCAGGATGCTGTTAGAATAATAAATAGCGTAGAGAATCAGATATCTGGAAGGAAAAGCATAGATGCTGAGGAATTGTTTGAGATAACCAGAAAGGCTTTGTTAGAAACAAAAGGTCAAAAATTTGCGAGAAGATATTCGGCATGGCATAAGTATAACCTTCTCAGGAGGAAAGGGAAGGCTCCTTCCCTCCAAATTTTGGTAGGAGGCTCGCCAGCTGTCGGAAAATCAGTTTCTATAACCGATATCGGCTTTAGGCTTGCTATTTCAAGAACAATGACAACAGATGCCATAAGAAGGGTGCTTAAGGTGGTGATAATGGATAATCCTGTTTTGCATTTACCTTCTTATCGGGTTTGGAAAAAGCTCCCGACCAAAGGCAAAATTAAAAATAGGGAGGTCGAAGGTTTTATTAAACAGGTAGAATTTTTAAGACCTTTTGTTGAGGAGATTATTATAAAATCTATTAAGGACGGAAAGGATATTGCAATTGAAGGGGTGCATGTAGTACCCTGGATTTTACCCGAAGAGCTGGAAAAAAAGAAGAACGTAATATTTGCCTTGCTTAAAGCACCAGAAAGGAAGGTTTATAGGGAGATGTTTTTTTCAAAAAGGTTGAGAGAGGGAGTAGCGAACAAAAAGGCAATAGAGGAGGATTTTAAGGTTTGTTTGAAAATAGATAGATTTTTGGTTAAAGAAGCAAAAAAGAGAAAGTTGCCGATAATAAAAGTTGGTTCTGTCGGGCAGGTGGTTAGGGACCTGATCGAAATCATAAATTCCAGGATTCAGGAAATTGTAAATTCTTTTTAAGTTTTGTTAGGTTATAATTATGGAAATTTTTGTTGTCCCGCATTCCCATTACGATGCTGTTTGGATTTTTGATGAGGAGGAATATTTCAACCTTAATAAATTGATTATTAAAAAGGCTTTGGAATTGGCAGAGAAAAACAGGGAATTTACCTTTCTTTTGGAGCAAACCCATCTGCTCGAAAAAATAAAGAAAGAAGAACCCAAGCTTTATGAAAAAATAAAAAAATTTGTTAGGGAAGGAAGAATGGAAATTGCTGGGGGCGAGTATTTGATGCCTGATCTTTATCTTCCGCAGGAAGAAACATTGATCAGAAGCATTTTGATCGGAAGAAAATTTTTGGAAAAGGAGTTCGGAATTAAGCCAAAGGTAATGTGGCAGGCGGATAGCTTTGGTTTGCCTGCCCAATTTCCCCAAATATGCAGGAAGTTCGGTTATAAATACATTGCTTTTAGGAGGGGCGGTGATAGAAAAAAGCCTTCAGAGTTTAGATGGAAATCCTTGGGAGGAGATGAGGTTATAGCCCATTTTATGCCCTTCGGCTATCGTGCGGGTTTGATTCCGGAAAAATGGGAGGAAAATATAAGGGTTATGAAAAGGCTTTCAGCCTGCAATAAAATTCTTTTTCCATGCGGAAGCGGAACAACTTTACCTGACGAAGAACTTCCGGAGTTGGTTAAAAGATGGAATTTAGGGCATAAAGAAAAAATGGAATTTTCCCTTCCTTCCAGATTTTTTAAAAGTATAGAGAAATGCAGGTTGGAGGGGAGGAAAGGAGAGATGTTTTCCGCTAGATACAAAGAACTTGAGGTTTTTCCGGCCACAGCTTCAAGCAGGATATGGATAAAGATGGCTTTGAGAAGAATTGAGAGGAAAATTTTGGGTTTGGAAAAACTCATCTCTTTGCTTATCATTTCCGGAAAAGCTAAAGCTAAAAGGAAATATAAAAGTTTGCTTGATAGGTTGTGGAAGGATGTTATTTTTCTTTCATTACATGATGTAATAACCGGAACCTGTCCGGATGAAATCTTTGAAAAGATTAGGAAAAGGTCAGAATCAGTCGAGATGGCTACCGAGAAAGTTATTAAGGAAATTATTGAAAATTTGGGTAAAAGAGGGGAAGAGCACTTTGTAATTTTCAATCCCCTCTCTTTTCCTGTAAGGGAGTGGGTAGAGGTTGAGCTTAAATTTTCAAAGAAAAAGCTCAGAGCTATCGGAAAGGTTATCTCTGGAAATAAAAAGCAGGAGGTTGAATTGTTGGAAGAGGAGAGAGGAAAAGATGGGTATCTGAAAAAGGCTAAGATCGGATTTATCGCTGAGCTACCCCCTTTAACTTTTAAGGAATATAGGATTTCTGGGGAAGGGAAGGAAATCCGAAGAAGGATTACAAATAGAAAATTCGGGATAGAAATTTTGGACGGTTGCAGAATAAAAATTTACAAAGATGGTAAGGTTATTTGCGAAGGAAATGAAATGGTTATTGAGGAAGAGGAAGGAAGCCTTTACAGACATTCTCCTTCTTTGCCCAAAATTCTCAAATCCGAAACCGGAAAAGGATTAAGATATGGGAAGTTTTTATGCAGGGATTTTAAAATCAGGGAAACAGAGTTTAGGATAATTGGTAGCGCGATTTTGGAATACTATGCGTTAGGATGGCCCTACCGGGGGAAGATAAAGGAAAGGCAGGTGCTGAAAAATAAGTTGCTTGAGATTGAGAAGAAAGTAATCCTATACAAAAATCTGCCAAGGATAGACTTTCGGGTAAGAATAAAAAACAGACATCCTGGAATAAGGCTGAGGGTAAAATTCTGTTTTAGGGAGGGGAAAAAATTTCTGAGCGATACCCAGTTCGGGTGGTTGGAAAGAAAAAAAGGAATCTATCCTTGCCTAAGATGGGCAGGAATAGAAGGAAAATCTTATGCTTTAGCCCTAATAAATTTCGGGACTCCGGAATACGAGTACGATGGAAGAAATGTCTACCTTACCTTGCTTCGCTCGGTTTCAAAGCTTTCCGATGGAGAGGAAGCCCCTTTGATACCGACTCCGGATGCTTTAGAGCTAAGGGATTATGAGTATCTTTATTCCATTTATTTAACCGAAGAGTTCAACCCAGCTATTATCCAACAGGCATTCATTTTTAACCACAAACCCTTTGTTTTTTCCGGATATAGAAATGTTCCGAGATTGCCTTCCTTTGAAATTTCTCCTGGCAACCTTATTCTTTCCGCTTTGAAGCTTAGTGAGGATGGAAAATTTATCATCGCAAGGATTTGCGAGTATTTCGGCAAAAAATGCATTGCAAGAGTTAGATTTCCGGAGAAAATAAAATTTTCTGGGTTTGTTGACCTGAATGAGGAAAAATTAGAGGAAAAAAGAAAGGTAAAGGTAAAGGCGGGAGAGCTTGAATTTCCGGTAAATCCTTTTGAAATTCTTACCCTCAGGTTTAAGCCATAACTTAATTTCATACCCTTCCGTATTTATCCTTTAACCTTACTATATCCTCTTCCTTGCATTTGCCAAATCCCAGTTCTAAGATGAAGGAATTTTCCAAGCCTTTGCATGTATGAATCTGAAGTTTTGGAATAAAGAGGCTTTCTCCCTTGCGCAGCTCTTTTTCCTTTCCCTTTTCCGGATAATCCTTTAGGCTTTCCCAAATTTTAACCTTTATTCTTCCCTTAATCACAAACCAAAATTCGTCCCTTAAGCTATGGTACTGATGGGAAAGCTCCGAGCCCTTTTTAACAAAGAGAATTTTAACCCATCCGAGCCTTTTTCCTTTTATTTCTTCAGAAAAGTCAACAAAATAACCCCAGGGTCTGATTTCTTTTTTCATAATATTTTTGAAAACTTTTTCATAGTAGAGCCGGGGCTGGGAATCTCTGTTGCATAAAAGGTTATAGAAGTTGAAGAATGGATGGTGGGGGTTTGGAAAGGGGGCGGAGCCCCCTTCCTTGGTTGCAGGAGGTGGAGGAACCATTTTTCAGGGTGCAGGGAAGGATTTCCCGCTTTGAACCCAGGTAAGCCGGTCTGCAGCCGACCGCGTAACCTCTCCGCCACCCCGGCTCTAATTATATTTTCCGGAATTTTATAAAAAACTTTTGATGAAATAAGAGCCTAAGTCCCTTATTTTTTCTGCTCTTCTTTTAAGCTCTTTCCAAGGAATTTCTTCATTGCTGCACCTTACTTTTACCAAAAACCAGTATTTTCCGTTTTCTGGCCAGGAATGAATAGCATATAGATTTATCCTCTTTCTTGCAAAAGGCTTTAGAAATTCATATAATGCTCCTGGCTTGTCTATTAAGTCAACTATTAAAGCTGTACAATGTCCCTTTTCTTTTTTGTTGCTCAATTCCCAGAAGATGGTATAGTTATTTTTCTCATTCTGAACTCCTTCTTTCAAAACTTTAAGACCGTTCTTTTCTATCGCTACTTTCGGAGCTATAACTCCGGCCTTAGGATTGCCCAATTCCTTAACTATTCCTATAGCTTCGGTTGTGCTTTTTGTAGGGATTTTATTTGCCCCTAACTTTTCCAAATATTCCGAGCATTGCCCTAATGCCTTCGGATGGGAGTAAACCTCCTCCAACTTTTCCTCCTTTGAATTTTCCATTCCTCCCAAACACAGGTTTATAGGGTAATGCACCTCCATAGTAACAAACACATTTTCCCTTTTCCTAATCCTCCTTATAGATTCTCCTACCATACCGTCTATGCTATTCTCAACTGCAACCAAAACCCTTTCTCCTTTAGCACCCTTATCAATTAATTCGGAATTGGAGTCAAGGTAGGCTATCTTAGCTTTGGGATAGAGTTTCCTTGCCAGAATTCCTGAGAATGAGTCAGATGAGCCTAAAGTATAAATTCTCCGGGAAGGGATAGTTTTTATTATAGCTTTGCCTTTCCATTTTCAATCACCTAAAAGAATTTATTATAAAACTTTAAATTTGTATTATGTTCGGTAGAGGATTTCAGAGAGCGAGAGCCGGAGGATTCGGAAGGAGGTTTAGAGGAGCGAGAGCTGGAGGTCCCAGCAAATGCGTTTGTCCGAATTGCGGATACGAAACAGAGCATATTCGGGGAAAGCCTTGTTCAACCCAAATTTGTCCTAAGTGCGGAACCAGAATGATAGGAAAATGGTAAGGAAAAAGGAAAAGCTCGAATTCGGAAAGAAAACTTTGAGGAATGTAATGGTTACCCTCCTATTTCTTTCGGCTATTAAATTTTGTGCCGGCATTATAAGCAATACCTCCCTGCTTTTGGCAGATGCCTTACATTCCCTCATCGATTTTTTTGCTATTTGTACGGCTTACATAGGGTTGAGCATAGCATCTCTACCTCCGAGCAAAAGGTTCCATTACGGTTACTACAAAGCGGAAAGTTTGGCCGCGCTTTTTGTTTCCTTTTTTATCCTCTTTGCTGCTTTTGAATTAGGCTCTGAAGCTTTTAAAAGATTATTTTTAGCTTCCGAAATAAACTATCCTTTGCTCGCCCTTTCCATTTCCCTTTTTTCAGGAGCGCTCTCCTTTTTCCTCTCAAAATATCAGGAGAAGGCCGCCAAATTTGTAAATTCTCAGGCTATGAGAGTAAGCGCCAAGGAAATGCTCCTTGACTTTTTCTCTTCCCTTTTAGTCTTCTTTGCCTTGGTTTTAACCTCTCTCGGCATTCCTTTGGAAGGTTTGGGGACCTTGATTATTGTACTTATTGTCGGAAAAATAGCGGTTGAAAATTTTTATCAGACCATTTTAGCTTTGATGGATGTTGCTCCAGAGGAAGCTGAAAGGAAAATCCTTAAGGTAATCGGAAACTTTTCCGGAATAGAAGGTTTCTCCAACCTAAGGCTAAGGAAGGCAGGGCCTTTTGCTTTTGGAGAGCTTACAATAAAGGTTAGGAAGCATTTGAGCGTTGCAGAAGCCGCAAAGATAGGAGAAATGCTTGAAAGGAAAATAAAGGAAAAAGTTCCGGAAATAGAAAGTATTTCGGTTCTGGTAGAGCCTTATGAGGAGAGCAAGCAGATAATAGCGGTGCCGGTTACG
>Ga0190308_1000386_pt1 | contig 14470 bp, 16 predicted proteins | sample 48700756_MG_FD_165050 | JGI IMG/M metagenome (GOLD analysis project Ga0190308, IMG submission 165050) | Hydrothermal vent sediment bacterial communities from Southern Trench, Guaymas Basin, Mexico - 4870-07-5-6_MG | ecosystem: Environmental > Aquatic > Marine > Hydrothermal vents > Sediment ...
TCCCACGCTTGCTATAATCACAATTTCCTTATCTTTGTCCACTCCTTTTAAGTCTCTCAAATTAAAAACCCTTTTTGGGAGTAGACCATTAATTTTGCCCCTCTCCTCTTTTGATTTCTTTCTTCCTATGCTCGGTAATTTTCCATAAGCGGCATTTATCAAAGCCTCCATGTATTTGTGCTTTATTTTCCCTTCTTCAATCCTTTCAATAAGCTTCCATCTCTTTTTTCTCAACCTTTGTTTGTTGTGCCTTCCTCTGGGCTTTCTCCACTTAGTTCCCAATCTCTTAAGTTTAAATGAATCCCACCTAACAAATCTTTTTGACATAAATTTAAGCTTTACGAAAAAATATAAAATAGTGAATAACTGGCTTGGGCCGGTGGTGTAGCGGCAGCATGCAGCCCTGACGCGGCTGCGACCCCAGTTCAAAGCGGGGAGTTCTCCCCTGCACCCCTATATTCCTCCACATCCTGCAACCAATAAGGGCGCCTTCCCCGCCCTTATCAACCCTTCCGTGCCAAGGAAGGGGGCAAGCCTCCTTTCCAAAATCTCCATTTATAGGTTTCCCGAGATTTGCTGTGCCAACTGAAATTCTGGGCCGGCCCAAGATTTTTAAGAATTTTTCGGAAGGGAAAAAATTAAAAACCAAAAAAGAAAAATTCCGGCTAAATTTACAAATCGCAAGGTCTTATAGTACTCCTTCCGTTTGCTTTTGCCCTTTTTGAAGCCTCTACTACCAACTCCTCAACCTTTTTGGAAAGTGCTTCTGCAAAGTCACCAGATACCCTCATTCCCTTTGCTTTCTTCTGCAAGAAGTCTTTTACTTTAGATTGCACAACCAACATTTCTCCCATAATATTTTGTTCGGTTATTTATATATATTTGATGCCCGCTTTATTTCCAAAATTTTCTGCACCGAGCGATCAATATCTTTTTCATTAATAATTCCTTCCCTAACCCCTTCCTCTATTACCTCAATAAGCCTTTCTATTTTTTCTGGGGAGTAATTGCTAACTATAATCACATCGTTCCCTGCCTTAAACAAATCTATCCACATTTGAGTTTCATTCTTATAAAATTTTCTCAGTCCCAACATGGAAATATCATCGCTTATCACCAAACCTTTAAAATCATTCTTTATTTCCTCGATTACATTCCTTGAGACGCTGCAAGGTTTTCCTTCCGAGTTTACTTTGCCGGTTGCGATTACATGAGATACCATAACTCCATCAACTCCGAATTCGAAAGCTTTTTTAAAGGGTAAGAGGTCTTCCTCCCCTATTTTTGCATAAACAAGCTCCTTATGAGGGTCTTTGGTTGCCATGCTTTTTCCCGGATAATGCTTGACTATGCTTAAGATACCGCTATCTTTTAACCCTTTAATATAGGCTAAGGCTTTTTCAGTAATTTCGGTTGCATTGCCTTTGAAGGCTCTGCATCTCCAAACATTATCTTTCAAGTCCAAAACCGGAGCAAAGTTTAGGTTAAAGCCGAATTTTCTTAAAACCCTTCCTTCTGCCAAGCCAGCCGAATAGGCTTGGGTTTCATTTTCAATCTCGCTTGCATTGGGAAAGTTTTTAAAGGAGGAGAAAGGGTTTAGGCAGCCTTCCATGTCGGTAGCTATGAGAGGAGGAAACTTAGAATACCTCCTTATTTTCCCGATCATTCTTTCAAAATATTCCTCCTTTGGATGCCAACCTAGATGAAAGTTGCTTATTCCGAGCTCGGAAAATCTTTTTATCTCTGTTTCGTTCTCAACATGCACTAAAATCATTTGGGCTATCTTCTCTTTTAAAGTAAGTTCTGAATTTTGCTGAAATACCAACCAGAGGAATAGGAAGGAGATTAGGAAAAAGTAGAAAAGGAAAAGTTTCATTTTCATTATTTAATTTAATCAATTTTTTATGATATTGGGAAAGCTGCCTGCCAACTCTAAACCAATAGATGATTTGCTTAGGGGTGGGATAGAGGTGGATGTGATAACCAATATTTTCGGTCCTCCTGGCTCGGGAAAAACAAATCTCTGCTTCCTTTTTATGCTATCATCTCTAAAACAAAATAAGAAGGCAATATTTATAGACTCGGAAAATAATTTTTCCTTGGAAAGGTTTTTCCAGATAGGAGGGAAAAAGGAGCATTTGAGGAATATTTTGTATTTCAGAGTAGGCTCTTTCGATGACCAAAAGAAGGTTATTAAAAAATTGGAAACCTTGGTAGAAAAGGAGAAAAATTTCGGAATCATTGTCATAGATAGCTTCGTATCCCTTTACAGGCTAAAAATATGCGAATCAAATGTAGTTGAGATGAATAGAGAGCTCGCAAATCAACTTGCAGCACTTTCCAATCTATCCCAAACAAAAAGGATTCCGGTTTTAATAACCTCTCAGGTGTATGAGGATTTCGAGACGAAAAAGGTAGAGATAGTGAGCAGGGATGTGGTAAAATATTGGAGTAAGTGTTTGATTGAGTTAAAAAAATTGGGTGAAAATAGAAGGGAAGCCATTCTCAGAAAACACAGAGCTTTGCCGGAAGGAAGAAGGGCGGAATTTGAAATTGTGGAAAATGGTATTTCCCAGCCGAAATTTAGGTTGTTTTAGGATGAAAAAAGAATATCTCATCTTTTTGATGCTCCTTTCAATTTCCTATCTCTATTTCCAAAACATCCTGGCTTTGGATTGGGATTTTATGGTTTATATCTTAAATTCCGAATATTTTGTAGGAAAAAATTGGTTTTTTGAGATAGAAAGACCTCCTTTGGCTTCATTCCTAATGGCACCCTTTTCCCTTTTTTCCAGGAATCTTGCAAGGTTTTGTTATCCTGCTTTGGTTTTCTTCCTCTACCTTTTATCAATCCGTTATCTATGCAAAAGGTTTAAGTTAGAGTTTTGGGTTTTTCTGCTTTTTGCTTTAAATCCCTTTGTTTTAAGGTATGGGTTAACCTGCGGAACAGAACTTTTATCCCTCTCCCTTCTCATTTTTTCCTGCAGCTTTTTTTCAAGGTCATGGTTGGCAGGAATCTTTTTAGGATTGGGAATCCTTGCAAGGTATCAGGTTGCCATATTTTTCCCGGTGTTTTTGGGTTTTCAGGCTGCAAATTCTAAATCATTAAGGCAAATCCTTTATTTTTCTTTCGGAACTGTTATTCCGATCTTGCCATGGCTTTTATTCAATTTTTACCTTACCGGGCATCTATTCTATTCCTTTTTTGACTCGTATGCGAGGAACGTAGCGTTCCTGAAATATTCTGAGCACAGCCTTTTTTCCCTGATTCTGCCTTTTAATTTGTACTTACCTTTATTCTTTTTAGGAGTTTTCTATCTTGCAAGGAAAAAGGAATATTGGCAGGTTTTGTTTGGTTTGATTTGGTTAATTTGCGGATTCCTGATCTATTTTCAGGCAAAGCTTTGGGTAGAAAGGTATCTTTTCTTTTCAACCTTTCCCATAGCGTTTTTCAGTTATTTCGGCTTTCTTTCCTGTAAGCAAAAGATTAGAAAAGTTTTGGAGCCAGTTATTTTTTCCGGATTGGTTGCAGCAATAATTTTTCTGTTTTTAACCTTAAAACCCGTTTCCTATTCCCAGTTTGAGGAATTCCAGGTTAACAAAACATGCTTGATGATGAGCGATAGATTTGTAATATTTGATTGGCTCGGGTATAAAGCTATTCCTCCGTTTTTGAGTGCCGGGAAAGAAGATTTCGAAAGAAAGGTTGAAAGGTATTCCGAGAATTATACTTTAATCCTGTTGGATTATAATCTAACTATCCATTCCAAAAGGTGTTTAAAGGAAACTCCGGGATTCTTAAGTTTTTCTGAAGCCCTTAAAAGGGACTTTAATCTAAGTTCAAACCCCTGCATTTATGTTTTAGGAGAGAAAATATGCAAAGTATTGCCATGGATTTAAAATAAAAAACCAAATTTTTTAATGAAGGGGCAATGGTACATAATAGCATTAATCATGATTTCCTATGTCTTATTTTTTGCCTCTGAAATTCAAAGGAGTAGGTACTATGTTGAATTCAGGGATGTTTATTATGAAAGGTTGGAGCCTGTAATAAATCTAATGGAAAAGCTGCAGGAAACGGTTAAAGAAACCGAATGTCGGTATTTGAAGCAGGAGGTGGGAGAGGTGCTGGAAAAATTTAAGGAGGCTAATAAAGGAAAATGGTTGGTTAGGGCTAATTTTTCTGTAAGCGGGTGCAATGTAATATTTGATTTCCTTGAGCTGAGGGATTTCAGAATGGTGCTCAGAAAAGAATCTTTTATATTAGGGTAAAATTAAGTATTATGCAGGTATTTGAAATTTCTTTTGAATGCGGGAATAAAGTTGGCGGAATTCATACCGTAATATCGAGTAAGGCAGGAGAAATGGTAAGATTGTTTGGAGAGGATTATATCTGCATAGGATTTTATAATGAGAGAAGGGCAAGGGAGGAGGTTATTCCAGAAAAGGTTCCGGAAGAATGGAGGGATATCTTTGAGGAGTTGGAAGGTGAAGGTATAAAATGCACGTACGGAAAATGGTTGAAGGGAGGAAAGGCTAGGATAATTTTGGTAGATTCAAAAGAGTTTGAATCAAAAAAAGTTAATGAGATAAAAACCGAGCACTGGATTAAATACAAAATAGATTCTTTGTTTGCCGGAGAGGATTATAATGAGCCGGTTGCCTGGGGATATGCGGTAGGGAAATTGGTGGAAAAAATAGGCTCATTTCCTTTCATAGCTCACTTCCATGAGTGGTTGAGCGGGAGCGCCCTTCTTTATTTAAATGAGAGAATACCAAATCTTCCGAGTGTGTTTACTACGCATGCAACTTTTTTTGCAAGGGTAAAAGGTGCCAGTGTTGAAGATGTGAAAAGGCTAAAGGAGGAGGAAATTGAAAGGAGGGCTAAAGAATTAGGAATCATAGCAAAGCATCAGATGGAGAAAATATGCGCAGAAAAGGCAAAAGTTGTAACGACGGTAAGTGACATTACAAAAATAGAGGTGGAAAAAATCCTGGGAAGAAAGGTTGATGTAATTACTTATAATGCCTTAGACATCTCTGCCATGAAAAATTATGAAGATATTATTGCGGAAGCGGAAATGCTTAGGGAAAGGCTGGAAAAATTTTTGATAGCATATTTTTCGCCGTATTATGGGGTAGAGGTTAAGGATAAGCCGATTTTGTTTACCTCTGGAAGGTATGAATTCTGGAATAAAGGGTTTGATTTATTTATAGAAAGTTTGGGGAAATTGAACGAAAGGCTGAAGGGTAAAACAGAGGTGTTTGCTTTTATTTTGGTTCCGAGCGATGTTGGAGAGGGAAAGGAGGAAATAACAGAGAATATACTTTTGTTCGATAGGCTTGAAGAAATTTTGGACGAAAAATTTGAAGAGACAAAAAAGAAAATCCTGGACAAAATCGGGAAAGGAGAGAAAATAGGGGTAAAGGATATAATAGAGGAGGAGCTGATTGCAAATATAAGCGGAATCGTTAGCAAGATGAAAAGGAAAGGATTGCCTCCCTTATGTCCATTCCGTCTGAATTATGATGAAAGGAGCGATTTGATTTTGGAAAATTTGAGAAGGTACGGATTGAAAAATAGGAAGGAGGATGCTGTAAAGGTTATCTTCTATCCAAAGTATTTGAAGACAAGCGATGAGCTTTTGAGGTTGAGTTATAAAGAGTTTTTGGAGGCGGCTGATATAGGTATTTTTATGTCAAGGTATGAGCCTTTCGGTTATACTCCTTTGGAAGCTAGTGTGTATATAACATGCTCAATAACAAGTGATTACGGAGGATTCGGAAATTTGATTAGGAAGTACGGAAGGGAAAGGAAAGGGGTATGGGTTATCCATGCCGTAAATAGAGAAAGGGAGGATGTGATTGAAGAAATTGCAAAAGTGTTAGAAAATCTCTGCCTTCTTTCCAGGGAAAAGCTGGAGGAGCTAAAAATAAACGCAAGGAAGAGTGTTGAAATTTTTGATTGGAGGTATATGGTAAAAAATTATTTGGATGCTTATAGGTTGGCTTTGGAAAGGGCTGGAATAAAAAGGCAATTGATAAATTAAGGATTATGGAAAGGGAAATTATTGAAGGAGCTTTGTTTTTGGTAGGTAGGCAGATAAGCATTGAAGAGCTGAGCAGGGTTTCCGGAATAAATGAGAAGAAAGTCATCGAAATTCTGAAAGAATTGCAGGAAAAGTACGATGAAAATTCGGGAATAAAATTGGTATTTGATGAAGGAAAGGCACAGCTGATAGTTAACCCCAAGGTGTTACCGAAAATAGCTCACCTCTCCCCTTATCAGGAACTTTCTAAAGGTCAGCTAAAGGTTCTGTCGATTGTTGCTTTTAAAAACCAGGTTACCCAATCCCAAATCGTTAAATCTATAGGAAATAAGGCGTATTCTTACATTAAAGAGCTTGAGAAAAAGGGATTTATAAAGGGAGAAAAATTCGGGAAGACAAAGTTGCTAAAAACTACCAAACTGTTTAAGGAATATTTCGGGATTGAAGAATGAAAGGGTATTTTTTCAGTTTGGAAGGGTTCATCGCTTCGGTAATTATTTTGCTTACTTTGGCGTATTTTATAGGCAATGTGGAAGTAGAGAGTAAGAACATAAATGCGGCAGGTGAAATGCTGTTTTACTATCTTAAGGGTTTGGATGAGAAAGGTGTGCTAAGGGAAAAAATATTGGAAAGGGATAAAGCCGGGATAAAAAAGTTGTTGGCTGGGTATGGGCTAGAGAATGTAAGTATCGAGTTTGAAATTAACCGAACAACAAAGAAAGAGCTGCTATTATGCTATGCAGTATTCGGAAATTATTCAGAATTTAAACCGAGTATTTTCTGTATCTACGTTTAGGTTTTGAGGTCGAGCCAACAAAATAGCCTACAGCTAAAAAAACAACCGCTATTACAAAATAAGATGCATAGTTTGTCTCGCTCTCGCTTTTTCTTTCCAATATTTCTTCCTTTGTGATTTCCTTTGCCGGATATTCCTCCTTTTTCAAAAGGGAGGATAAGCTTGAAAGCCTTTCAGCATAGATATAATAGGTTAGGGCTGAAATTTTGTCTTCGCTCTCAAGGGTTTGGGCATATTCGTAATAATAAGGTCCTATTATTGTATCCTTTGTGCTTATTGACCTTAGGGCTAAATCCCTCTGAACCTCCAAAATTTTGTCCATATCTGTATATTGGAGTTCTAAAGCAAGTTCAGACTTTGACTTTGCCTTTATGGATAAAATAATGGAGAGCAAGTAATTTCCTTCATCAAAACTTTCCTTTGCTTTATCGTATATCCTTTTTGCATCGTTTAAGAGGTTTTGGGAAGCTCCGTATAGCTCTGCATAGGTTATGTAGCCTATAGCGTCTTGTAATTGGTCATTTGCAATCGCTTGTAATACGGTTGAGTTTATTTCGTACTCTTCTTCTATATTGGATGCAAAGTTTTTCCATAAATCTAGGGTGTATATTCTCTCAGCAGCAAAGCAGGCATAGTATAAGGCATCGAAAAAGTTGTTGTTATAGTAATTCTTCCATGCATCCTCCAAATTTTCCTTTGCTTCGTTTAGTCTTTCCTCCAGAATAGCCAAAATTTCGGGATTTGTCGTTAAATTTATGGAAGGTAGGTCGGATTCAACCTTCTGGATGAATTTCTTTGTGTAGGTTTGAGGGTTTTCGGAGTTCAAAAGCTCTATCAATTTTATGCCGTATTTGTAATAGATAGCATTAGAAAATGCCTTGCTTGCTGCCGAGTAATAATTTCCCTGCTCGAACAATTCATATTCCGGCTTTCTGTCAAGTATCTTTTTCAGCTGAAGTTGGTATTGATATGGCAAGATGGCTTTGTTATACCTTTCCTTAAGTTCCGAATAAAGGCTTTTTGAGTGTTGGATTAAATTAGAGGCCATCTCCTTCATCAATTCCTTATATCTCTGCTCTGCAGGCTTTTGGGTAACCTCCTTGAATTTATAATCTGTAAAATATTCGAATGCTTCCTGGATGGTTGAAACCTCCTTAACTTCCAAATTCCAGTGCTCCTTTGCATAGGTAATTATATCCAACTCTTCCTCCTTACTTGTTTCTATTGTAATAGGGCCTATTCTCTGAACTTCTGATTTGCTAACGGTTATCCTGCTTTGGCCCAAAGGGATGAGGAAAACCTTTGCCTTTTTGCTTACAGCTTCAGCCTTTTCCAATATACCTCCAACAGGCCCTATTAAACCATTAGGAACTATGGTTCCGGTAATTAAAACATCCTGGCTTAAATTCAAATCTAATAGAGAGGCTAAGGTTGCTATGGTCATTGCAGCGCCTCCGGAAGGACCTCCTACTATGGGTACATCAGACCTTATAGAATAGAAGAAATCGTATTTGGAGCAATCCAAGTTAACCAAATTGCAGGCAACTTCTTTTGCAAGTCTTGCTGAGGCTTGGGTCGATATTTTGGTTAGGGGCCAGGTATCGACATAAACATGGCCGTTTCCTTCCTTTATCTCAACTTCTAGCTTTGCTAAAACACCTTTGTAACCATAGGGGGTTTCCTGGACCGCGGGAAGGTAAATAGAGGTCTTTTTAAAACAAAAGGTCGGGTTTATTATTGCAACAAGCAGCAAAAGAAGAAGGAGCCTTCTCATTATTTTATTGAGGTGGAAATTTAAATAAATGGTTAAAAAAGAAAAAAACTAAAAAACATAGTAAGAATTTAACTTCGGATATATTTATTGATTTCGGTTTGGAAAGATATAGTTATGCAAAAAGATTTTTTGAAATATAGTTTCGAATTAAAATTTTCAAATACCTAATTCTTTTCACAGGTTCCATAGTTTTTCCAGTAAATGAGTTTACCCAGTAAACTAAGCCTTGCCAAGTTTTTCTCTGATAAACTTTTTGACATCTTTAAATTCTGGAACATTTTTTACCAAAGGTTTTAGCTCAGTTTCCCATAATTTTTCATTTATATTCATCGCTTTGAAAAATTTTTCCCTGCTCCATTTCATTTTGTAATATTTAAGCTTTTCATTTACCAGTTTTAAATCAAAGCTTACACCTTTTCTAAGCAGAAACCATAGAGCTGGTAAAGTATAAAAAGGATTATATTTTGGAAATAATCCTTCTCTGCTTGCCCTAGGTTTAGCTCTCTTAGCCTTGCGTATTCCCTTAATTCCTCTTTGCCTATCATATTTTCACCCTCCACTTAGCATCTATTTTTTTCCAGGATTTGGAAAAAGGGTTTAAAAGGAGGTAATTTTTTCCGAAAGAGAAATGTTTTGAAATATCTATTCCCTTTATTTTTTCTAAAAGATATCCTACCCTTCTAACAACAGACTCTTTTTTTATCATCTTAAGATACCTTACAACCTTTTCCTCTGAAATCTTTGAATTTTTATAAATTTTTAAGATTTCTGAAAAATTTCCGCATTCCTCAGGCTTGAGGAAAGCATCTATTAATAACTTTTCCGGCTCGGCTATGAATAAACTTCCGTTTTCTGTTCTTAATTTTCTAAAGCCAAAAAGGTATTTGATAGGAATAAACTTTATCAGATAATTTTCAAAGAGTATTGGCTCCCTCTTTTTATAAGTTGCAAGTTGGATTGTATTTACTATTTGCTCAGTATATCCGTAAAAATAGGAAGCTGACCAAAAGGAAATGTAGCTTGGGTAGGTTATATTGCTCGCTATCACCCAAATATCGTCCTTTAAAGTATAAACATTCTTTGTAACTCTTTTGATTAACCCTCTCTTTCTTAACCTGTGTAGGATAAGCTTTGCATATTCTCTTTTGCAGTTGCAAATCCTTTCTATATCCTGAACTTTGAATACCGGCTTAGCATCTAATTTTTTTAAAAGTTCTATAGCCTTCATAATTTTTCTTATTTTTTAAATAAAAAGTTATCATTTTTGATAACTTTGAGATTATAATCGATAAAGAGTAATCAGAGATTCCAAGTCAGAAATCAGGAGCTCCTTCTCTAACCACGTGCAAAGCTCTTCATCCTCTAATGCTTTTTCTAAGTAAACCTTTATACTAGGTTTTTCCTTGAACTTTAAAAGTCTTTTAAAGAAAATTCATCTGGTAACCCCTAAGATATGAGAGAATCGGCATTTAAGGTTTGTTAAAAAGTTTGTTAGATTGGATAATTTATATAACAACAACAAATTTTTTAAAGGTTTTTATATATGGCTAAGAAGCGCAGTTTACAGTGTAAACTTAAAAAAGTATATTTTTGTGGAATTGAAATCCACAATATTTATAAAGGTTTATGGAATAATAACCCATCTTTTAAAAACATGGAAATGGCGAATTTATATCCTATGGAAACCATTTTTATGAAAAATAATTCCCTCAGGAAACTTTTTATACTTTAACATCCTATTTTTAATTATGATAGAAAGGAAAGCAATAATAGATTACATAAAAAGGGAAAAGAAATTTTCGGGAATTGAAAGGGAATTGAAAATCTCACCTATTAAAGGGAAAATCACAAGCATCATAGGACCAAGAAGATCTGGAAAGACTTTTTATTTACTTTATCTTCTCAACTCTAAATATCAAGAAGCCTTGTATTTAAACTTTGAATTATTTTTCCTTAAAAACCTCTCACCAAATGAGTTTTTCGAAATAATAAAATTGCACAATGAAATAAAAGGATATACTCCTAAGGTTTTGCTTTTGGATGAAATCCAAGAGGTAAATGAATGGCAAAGCTTACTGAGAACACTTTTGGACTATGGTTATGAAATTGTTGTAACCGGTTCTTCTTCTAAATTGTTGAGCAGAGAAATTGCAACCCAGCTAAGGGGACGCTCAATATCTTATCTTTTGTTACCTTTCAGTTTTAGGGAATTTTTGAAGGCAAAAAATTTTGAACCAGAGAAATTCCTTACTTTTGAAGAGAGGGGCAAAATTTTGAGATTGTTAAGGGAATATTTGGACTTTGGCGGATTTCCAGAAGTTGTTTTGAGTGAGGATAGATTTCAAAAAGAAAAACTTCTAAAAACCTATTTTGACGAAATCTTCCTAAAGGACTTTGTGGAAAGACACAAGATAAAGAGTATAGAATTCGGAAGGTTATTGTTTGAATTTATGTTCCAGAATTTTTCAAAGGAAATAAGTATTAAAAATATTCAAAGATATTTGGAAAAAAGGATTCCATTTTCAAAAAAGACAATCTATTCTTATCTTGAAAATATAAAAGACACTATTTCTGTATTCTTCCTGGATAGATTTTCTTTGAGTGTATATGCAAGAAAATCGTGGCCCAAAAAAGTGTATATCGCTGATATAGGCACTTCTTTACCTCTAGGGTTTTCCGGGGATATTGGAAAAAGAATGGAAAATGTGGTTTTTTTAGAGCTGCTGAGAAAAACAAATGAAAAGCCCTTGATGGAAACCTTTTACTGGAAGGATTATCAAGGCAAAGAGGTTGATTTTGTAATAAAAAAGGGTTTGAAGATAAAGCAGTTAATTCAGGTTACCTACGCTAATGCTAAGGATGAAATAAAGGATCGGGAGGTTAAAGGATTGGTAAAAGCTTCAGAGTTGTTAAGATGTAAAGATTTAGTTTGCATAACCTGGGATTTTGAGGGAGAGGAAGAGGTCAAAGGTAAAAAGATAAAATTTTTGCCTTTGTGGAAGTGGTTGTTGGGGTTTACAGTGTAAACTAATTAATTCATATGTTTCTGGACATTACGGTTAGGTAGAAACTTTTGCTTAATATCTTCTTATAAATATTTTGAAGGGAAAATACTTCATATGAAGGAAAAATACATCAACGACAACACATTGAAGATACTTTGATATATTTTTCCTATTTTAATAATCGCTCCAAATCTTTCAAATCGAAACAGTAAACCTTTTTGCCCTCGAACTCATCAATCTTTTTGCTAAAGCTCTTTGCAAAGATTGCAAAGCTTTCTTTCCTCTCTCTGTTGTGCCATTGAACATACTGAGCCTTTTCAACCAGCTCCTCCAAAATTTTCTTCGGATTCACTTTTTCTTTCCATTTACACTCTCCAAACAGAATCTCCTTTGTTTTTTCATTCAAACCAACCAGATCAATTTCATAGGTATTTTCTCCTTTTGGTTTATTAGCTATCTTACCCCATTGCTTTCCTATTTTTGTGAAAATTAAATCCCTAAGCAAATACCTTTTCCTTATTAAATTTTCGATTAAAATCTCGAACATCTCAGCCACATATTGACGAAATTCCTGCTTTATGTTCTCGATTATAATATCCTCTCTGTGAGCTTCCAGATCTATCTTATTAGGATAAACGAATCTGAACCAAAAGTTAAAATATGGATCAACAATCTCGTACAATCTTCCCTTAAACCTTTTTTTCTCGGTAACTGGAACCCTTTCCTGAACTATCTTAACCTCTTTTAAAATGTCCAAATATTTCGACACCATGCTTTTATCTAAATAAGTGAAGTTGCATATTTTTCCTAAAGTCCTGTATCCAAAGGAAATCGCCTTCAGTATCAATTTATAATTTTTCGGTTCTCTGAATTCATCCCTTAACAATATTTCGGCTTCTTCGTAAAGATACGATCCCTTTGCAATATTATTTTTCACATTTTCCCAAAAATCTAAATTTGCATCGAATTTTTGTAGATACGCTGGTACACCACCAACAACGCTCCAAGAGTTAATTAAATCTTCCGTGGAATAATTCGGTAGGAATTTTTTCAGCTCAACAAAATCCAGAGGGTCGAGAAGAAAACTTGCGGTTCTCCTTCCATAAAGAGGGCTTTTCTTGTTGATAACTTTCCTTTCCATCACAGAAATATAGGAGCCGCAGAGAATAAGCATGATATTTTCTTTTCTCAAAATATTGTCCCATATTTTTTGGAAAATAGACGGAATATTCGGGTTTGAAAGTATCAGATAAGGAAATTCATCCAGTACGAGTATTATTTTTCTCTTTCTTGAAAAATTCTTATGGCTCACCAAAGAAGAAAACAAAGAATACCAATTCTCAAATTTTATTGAAGCAAAATTCTCATCCATCAAAAATTCTGCGAAGTTCTTTTTCAGCTCCTCTATGTTAGCCCTATCACCTTCTGTTGAGCATACGTAATAAATTGCTTCCTTCCCTTCTATAAATTTAAGGATAAGCTCGCTTTTACCTATTCTCCTCCTTCCGTAAATTATAACAAAACTCGGAAACTTAGAGCTGTATTCCCTTTCGAGGATTTCCAGCTCCTTCTCTCTATTAACAAATTGTTGAATCATAATTATTATACTTTGCTTTCAACTATTTAAATATTCTTTTTCTAAAACTTGCTCGGCTTTATTATAAACAGCAGTTATGATATATTATGCCTAAACCCGATAAAAAAGATTTATCATTCGAAGAAGGTTTGTCCAGATTTTTAAAAGTATATGCGAATATTCCGATTAATTTGAGAAAAGAGATTATTCTGGTGATTGATGATGAGCCTATAACATGGAATGCCGCCTATGTAGAAATAAAAAATAAAACTGAATTGGGTAAAAAAATACTTTCAAAATTAATAGAATTAAACTTCATATAACTTATGGTAAGTGAAGACATAAAAAAACTGGTTATAACGCGTCTTCAAGCAATGCCGCCAAATTTAAAACTATCTATAGGTAAATACGGAACATTTACAAAAGAAGAGCTAATAGAAAGGGTGCAAAGAGAGGATGAAGTAGGAAAACTTATAATAGAAATGCAACTTAAATATTTAAGGTCCTTTAAAAAAGGTTTCCAGAATTGAAAAAAGGTGTTTTGGGGTAGCGGTTTGTGGCTTCATTTTTATAAAAAGCTGCCTTTGTAGAAACTATTAGAGTTTACAGCGTAAACCAAAGCTAATTTTACTGCTACTTCTTCAAAATTTTAAAAAATGTCAGAAAGGAAAGCAAAATTTTACCTTTGAAACACAAAAATTTGAATTTTTGTGTCATAAGATATTTGAAAAAGCAAGTTCCTGCTAGTTAAAGTTTACAGTGTAAACTAAAATGAATAAATTATTGACAGTCAATCTTTAAATTATGCCAGAACTTTGCTTGGTTTCAAGGGCTTTTTCTTCAAAAATAGGAGGGCTCGGAGTTTACGCAAATCTTCTCTCAGAAGGTCTCAAAAATAAAGGTTTTAAAATAGAGAAAATCGAATCTTCTGAGAGGAAATACTCAAGTTTTGGCTTAATAAAATGGAGCTTTATAGAAGCTCCGAACAAAATTAAAAAAACCCAAGCAAGGATATACCATGCCATCTCTCCCTGGGAAAGCTATGCTGTCTCAAAATCCAAAGGAAAGAAGATAGTAACCATCCACGACATAATTCCCCTGCTATTTCCAATCTATTCCTTCCCAAAGCAGATTGTTTTAAGGAAGCTTTACCGAAAATTTCTAAGCATTTCAAAAAATTTTGACCTAATTATTGCAAACTCCTCCCTAACTAAGGAGCATCTAATAAAATACGGCTTTGAAAAAGAGAAAATTACAGTAATAAACCCC
>Ga0190308_1000387_pt1 | contig 14432 bp, 10 predicted proteins | sample 48700756_MG_FD_165050 | JGI IMG/M metagenome (GOLD analysis project Ga0190308, IMG submission 165050) | Hydrothermal vent sediment bacterial communities from Southern Trench, Guaymas Basin, Mexico - 4870-07-5-6_MG | ecosystem: Environmental > Aquatic > Marine > Hydrothermal vents > Sediment ...
AGGTTATGGCGCGCTGTCGGTAGATACACCTATTTTTCCTGGCATTTTTGAGTGGGCCGTTAAGTATTGCTGGGGAAGCTTAACAGCCACAAAGTTAGTATTAGAAAAAAAGTTTAATGTGGCCTTTAATCCTTGTGGAGGATTACATCATGCTAAAAGGAACTCTGATGGCGGTTTTTGCGTCTTCAACGATGTAGCTCTATCAGCTGTATATGCGAGGAATAATGGCACTAAGGTTGCAATAGTTGATATTGATGGTCATGCTGGAGATGGAACAATGAGGATTCTATATCATTTGGATATATTAAAGATAAGTATTCACGAGGATCCAAGGTTCCTTTATCCCGGAGATGGATTCATTCACCAAGTTGGTGAGGGAGATGGATATGGATACACAATAAATATACCTCTTCCAATGTATTCAACAGACGATATTTTAATTAACGCCTTCACCGAGATCGTGATCCCTGCACTTAAGAAATTTAATCCATCTATCCTAATTTTGCAAGGTGGCGTAGATGGATACTTTATGGATCCCCTTACTCATTTAGAATATACGAGTTATGGATACAGGAAAATATCTAATTTACTCAGAACTCTTAGAATACCTGTAGTAGTTCTTGGAGGTGGGGGGTATTATATTGAACACGTGCCAATACTATGGTTAAACATAGTTTTGACCCTTGTGGGTGAATACAATGAACACAAGAGCATACTATATATTAATTCTGAACCAAGTACTTGTAAGGGAGAGATATGCAATAGAGCTGAAAGAATTATTAATAGGATTAAGAAATTCCATCCATTCTTTAATAACTTATAGAAAACGTCCAGTTTCTTAGTTATTTTAATTATTGTAAGTACTCTTACTCTATTATTCTAGAGTACTAAGGGTTATGGGTCGGTGGATCATTTCACTATGTATACACGCGACGAACCTAATACTTGTCCTGGTAATCCCTTCTTAAAAATAGCTCTTACAGCATTTTTACCGTGTCTTCTATATATTCTTCCTCTAAATTTCTTACTTTTCCAAACAACCTCGATAGTTCTTCCTATTAGATTATCAATTTTCAGTCTAGGAGGCAAATCATCAAATCTAATGATTAGTTGCCGAATCCTAGGGTTTTTGTTACCTATTCTAAAATTGACTATAACTCCCTCTAAACCAATTATTTCATTAAGATCTACAGATGCCATGTAAAGACACCTCACTTTTACTCAGCTTTGGTCTCCTGTCTCCTTAATCAATATAGCATTTACCACACCATCTTGTCCTGGTCTACTTGTTACTCTTGCTTCTCCTAATTCTGTTAAGATCACTGCACCTTTTGTTATTATTTGTTTTCTCTTAAACTCCCGATTTGCCTTATTCTCTGCTACTGACAGGATCCTGGCTTTTTTAAACTCTTTTGTGTCCGGTATAAGTACATTAGCATAGCTTGCATAGTATAGCTTAATCTTTAATCCTCCTCCCTTAACCCGTATTTTTTTCCTAACCTCTTTAGCCATCTCTTGTGCTACTTTGGTATCTGCTGGGAATCTACCCTTATGTCTTTTCTTTTTTTGACTAAAGGGCTTCTTTCGACCGCCAGTTGGTTTTCTTTTTACGGGCTTATGATACAATACCATTTAAAACCACCTATCTTTTAGCTCCTAACTTTGCTTTCTTCCATCTGAGTTTTTTGCTGCCGCATTTCCTGCACTGAGTGGCACTAGGTGGGTTCCTAGCGTAACAATTCATGCATATCTTATAGTTTAGTAACGCCTTCTTTGCTATTTCTCGTAGCACTGGATCCGCTATTGGCATAAAAACACCCAATTGATTTTAAACTAAATGAAATACTTACTTACTGCATGATTATATAAAAAATTAAGCCATTAAGCACATTCCTATTGATTCAGTATAGAGTAAAACTATTTATTATGGTAAGGAGCTCTCAAAGCTCGATCCATCTCAAGCATTTTCTCTATTCTTTTTTGCTCGTAGAGCCAATCAAAAACTGTTGCATGCCTTGCTCCCTCAGCTAATTTCCTTATTGCTTGTTCAGCTAGAGAAACTTTCTCCCATGGACCTATAATAGATACAGTCTTACCATAAACAGATATTTTGGTATCCGTAAGCTCTTCAATTAACAATCTCGCTTTACCTTTTCTACCTATTATTCGACCTCTAATCCGATTTAAAGCGTTCTTTGTTGTCGCGTACGTAGATAAATCGATTATTACCATTGTATAATCATCGTTCAACAAAAGCAAAGCATTCTCTGGGGAAAAACCCCTTCCTATAGCTTTTACAATCATAGTGGCTCTGATTAATGCATCCGCATTATCATTACGAGTTTTTAATATTACTTCCCCTGATGAACTATTAACTTCTATTTTAACAGACAACCCCTGCTCAATTTTCCTTTTAGTATCCCCTTTTTTTCCGATCAATACCCCCACTCTATCCTTAGGTATAAAGATTTTAGTTATTACTATATCTTCACCCAGTTCATCTGAACTCATATCTATTTACCTCTTAGAATTATTTTATTAGTATGTTGCAATAATTGCCTTAAACCTCTCTCTAGAATACTTATCCTGCTAGCATCGATTGGACCTTCAACTCCTGAACGAGCTAGATTATTTAATTTTGCCTCTGTCTTAACTATCCATCTCAAAATAGCTTTTAACACATTATTTTCACGTAAATCTGGATGCAGATCAAATATGGTCACAAATATCTTTCTTAATTCGCTAAAACCATGTAGGATCTCTCTCCAATTACCGCTTCCAAGCTCTTTTCGTATATCATTAACCTTTTCTTCTATAGCTTTATAAGCCCTTTCTAAGTTAACTAAGTCTTCCTTCATCTCTGTCTCAATTTTTTTCTCGATCTCTCCCTCAACGATCACCGTCACCTCTTCCGCTTTTGCGACGGGGATAGCTAAACTTTCTCTCAATTTTCTTAACAATCCAATGATACTAGCTACCGCCTTTACAAGCGCTACCCTTGTTTTATCTGCCATATTCCTTTTCGTGATGTTAGCTATTATTGCATAACCTTCTACATATATTCCTACATATTTTCTATCACTAACTTCAAATTGCAACTGATGAATTATAATCTCCTTAAAACTAATATTTTTCCTCAAAATCCCACGAATCATTTTCTTAGAAAAATTATTAAGCGATTTAAGAGAATAAGGAACCATGGCTACAAAAGACACAGCTGCAGTTTCATCGACATCATCAGAGTTCCCAGCACTCATCAATATAAATCCCTCTGGATTAACCATTATTGCGCTGCTCGCACCACTATTAAGTACTTGATTCAAAGCATCTTCTATAGTATTTTTTAGCTCTAACCCCAATAGCGACATATCACACCCTCTTTACTACCAGTATTTCATTCAAGTACTAAAACAAATTATAGGAAAACAAATATTTGAACATTAACCTTTAAAATCCGCTTCTTCAATCACAAAGAACACTGCATTTCACGGAAATGCATCAATGTTAAGCAAAACAAATTATAAGAAAGTGCATCTAGATTAATTTTAAATAACGAACAAAGGATAAAATAAAGAATTCTAAATAGGAAGTTAAGCATCATCAAAATAAAATAGTAAGAAATTATCCTGGGCCCGTAGCTCAGCCCGGGTAGAGCGGGGGGCTCTTAACCCCTAGGTCGCGGGTTCAAATCCCGCCGGGCCCGCCATTCTAACAAACCAAAGAAAAAACATATCACCAGATTTTTAGTTGGCTACTAGCTAGCTCAGAATAACTTTTAAATACAATAGTTAAGATACATAAAAGTGTTAATAGTAAACAAAAGAAGAAAGATAATTACATATAATCTGGGCCCGTAGCTCAGTCTGGAAGAGCGTCGGGCTTTTAACCCGAAGGTCGCGGGTTCAAATCCCGCCGGGCCCGCCATTCTAACAAACCAAACTGGCTTTGTAAACAAACAAAGCTTCAAAAAAATATCTAGCCTTTTTTACCAACTCAAGTCGTAGTCCGTTTTCTATGGCGACTATCATTATTTCTTTAACATCACTTAACGAAGAAGTAACAAAGTATGCTTTTCCATTTTCACTTAGGTAATTGGGTAACTCTTTGAGAAACTTTATAATTACCTCATTACCTTTTTCTCCCCCTATCACTGCTTCCCTATAAGTGAGTGATAAGTACCTATCTAGAGATTCCTCTGGGAGGTAGGGAGGATTAAATACAATTATGTCATATTTCTTACCACTAACTGGCTCAAACAAATCGCCCTCGAGCACTTCGATATTAATGTTATTTATTCTTGCATTCCTCTTTGTGCATTCAACTGCTTTTTCATTGATATCCACTGCTGTTACATCCGCTCCTTTTTTAGCAAGAATAATAGATATCAATCCAGTTCCCGCGCCAATCTCTAGTACCTTCTTACCAGTTATATTTGTTTCATTTTCAAGAATAGCACTTACAAGCAACTCTGTATCGTCATGTGGCTCATACACATCATCGCATATTTCTATGTTAATACCCCATAACTCAACTCTTTTTTTCATTTTTGATCTCTAACCAAAAGTAACAATCTTTTGGTTATTTCTTGCATTATTCTAATCCGAGCCGCTTGATTCATTTTCCTATCTAAGATGTATAACATTACATCATTCCTATCCTTTATCTCTCTTATGATAGGATTAAAATTTTTATAAGCAATTATACCCAGGACGGGTTTTTTTGAGTCAAGAAGCTTAATTACTGCTTCAATGAATTTCTGTGACATAAACTCCATCTTACCTATCTCGTCAATCACTACTACGTGAGAATCATCCTGCATTGCATTCTCTAATGCTTTCACACCTATTTGCTCTAAGTTAAATAAGTTAACTCTATACTTAGAGACCCTTGGACCATTTGACTTACTTACACTCGCAAGTATCCCCTCTTTACCCGATTTTATATCGATTATCTTAAAGCCATATCTAACTCCTTTCCTCACGATCTCTGGGCAGGTAATACCAGCTAAAATAAGATTCTTGTTTCTTAGAACTTGAATTATATTATTGATCATTTGCGTTTTCCCACTTTTTGGGGGCCCAGTAATCAGTATGTTTTTCTTTATCATTCATCTTCCTCTGAATCGAATCATTTTTAAGATAATTCTGTCAATTAAATAATCTTCATTAGGTTTCACATTAAATTTTCTATGGGTTTGATTATGAAAAAAGATGCGGTTGTTCACTTATGGAGATACATCAACCAAAATGGCAATTCTGTTCATATAGATGAGGTGCGAAAATTCCTAAGCACACAAGGTTTTAACAATGAAGCCATAGATTACGCAATAGACACCCTTCATAAGCTATATTTCTTGGAATACACTGGAGATGAAAAAGGCGACGGATATGTGCTTCGAAAAATTGACCTTCTGGAACCTCCTCTAAGAAATCTCCCCTGTCTTGGTTGCGAGCACTTACATGAATGTCATATTGGAGGGGATAGGTACTCCCCTGAACGATGCCAATATTTTGAAGCGTGGATGCAAAAACTTAGAATGAAAACACGTAAGTAAAATAGCCTCAGTTACTTAAATATAGGCGGGAAATAAACTTGGTCGAGTTTATTGAAGAAACTGAGACACTAAATAATATAAGACTAATAAAGGTTAGAGAGGGATCCACAGAAATATTTATACCTGATCCAAATTTCTACGCTCATGACTCATCCGCATACTTACCAGCAACCCTCCCCGTTTTTTATAACCCAATAATGGAGATTAATAGAGATTTATCAGTTATTTTCACTCAGATGTATTTGGAGAACTCAAATGAAGAAAAAATCTACTATGTAGAATCTATGGCTGGAACGGGGATAAGAGGATTCAGAATTCTAAATGAGATAAAGGACGATAGGTTAGTAGTTATTATGAATGATGTATCTCAAAAAGCATATGAGTTAATGAAATATAATTCTGAAGTACTTGGATATGACTCTAATAGACTCATTTTATTCAATTTAGATGCAAACTACCTCTTTAGAAAATTAAGTAAAGATCTCGGCATTAGACCTCACATAATAGATATTGATCCCTATGGTACTCCAGCCCCTTTTATATTCAATGCATTAAGCTGCATAAAAAGCAAAATGGGCATGTTACTCGTTACAGCTACAGATACTGCGCCGCTAGTTGGCAAGTTTCCTAATGCTGCTCTGAGAAAGTATGGTTGCAAAATCGTGAAAAATCCTTTTCCGAGAGAAATCGCTGTCCGAGCGTTAATGTATATGATTGGCAGAGAAGGGACTATATTATCCATTAGAATAAAACCTATACTGGGTTTATTCCTACATCACTTTATAAGATTAGTTTTAATAATCGATAGAGGGAAAAGAAAATCAGATGAATTTTGGCAATCGATAGGATGGATATCTTTTTGCCCTATATGCAACAAATATTATGCCACAAGAGGTTTAACTAATTTTCCACCTTCTCGCTGTGAAATTAAAGGCCATGGCAATACTGACATAATAGGACCATTATGGATAGATTCCCTATTTGATCAGCGATATTTATTACGAGCTATTGATATTTTAACAGGGATGAATAATATATCTAAGAGAAACAAAGAAAGATTACTAAAGATTTTTAGTGAAGAATTAGAGACTAGAGATATCCTATTTTATTATGACATCCAAGAAATAGCTAGGAGATTAAGAATCTCTACACCAAATATTAATGGGGTTGTTAAACACCTCCAAGACATAGGGTTTAAAGCATCTAGAACACATTTTAAGCCAACAGGAATAAAAACGAATGCTTCTTTGAAATTATTAGTCAACGTTGTAAAGAAGATTTCTAGTCATAGATAAGTTCTGAGAAAATTAATTTAGAAAAAATCTTCAAGCGATACAACGTTTTTTCCTTTTGAGTACTTTGATGCATCATACTCTACATTTTCTTTTTCCATCTTATCTAATAATTTCATTAATTTCTCACTCCCTTTCTCACCAGTCATAATAAAGAAATCTGTTAATTCAAAAATTCTATAACGCTGGATATTATACGTACTTGCCCCATATTTATTAATGATTTTCTTAGCTATTTGAGAATACTTTAATACGGATTTCTTATGTATTGTCTGGATAATGTTCCCACCGCATTTAGGACATCTCCCATTTAAAGGCGGTCTTCTAAACTTAGCGTTGCATGAAACACATCTGAACTGCTGTGAACCAAAAGCTCTTAGATTACCCATTATATCTGGGAAAAAGTGTATCTCAAGAATCCTATCAGCGACATCTCTTACATCAACCGCTATTATCTTAGACATTAAATTAAATTGCTTTTCTATTTTATCCTTCATAGTACTTAATTTTTTATAAGACGTTTCCACGGGCCCGGCATCTATTCTAGTAGTATTATGAGTAAAATAGAAACCAAAGTACTGCTCTGGTTTTCCTAATTTTTTCTCTATATTGTTTATTAAATCCTCTACTTCATCTGGGGAGGGAAATCTATATGACATTCTATAGAAATCCAAAGGTATCTCCTTCATAGTATCTAAGTTATATACTTCGCTATCAACTTCAAATGGATTAAGAATACTTGTGACTACTAGAGAAGCATCCATCATTCCGCCTCTACTTTTTGGTAAGTATGCCTTAGAGAAATTTAAGAGAACATCTAGTAACAACATTATAGCGTCCTCATCTCCATCACAATTTCTTCTTTTTGCGGCATGCCAGTAAGGATGCGCAAAAGTGCATTTAGCTTTAGTAAAACCTATTATTCTACCAATTATTCCTGCAGAGGTATGTGGAGCTAATCCAACTACTAGATGCCCCAGGAGATCACGCTTACTTTCAACATTATAATAAGGATTCAAACCATATAACTTCGTCAACAACTCATCGATAAACTTAGCGGTTTTTACTAAGTATTCGGCGCAATCCTCGTTTATTATTATATCTTGTACTTTTAATTCTAATATCTGATCCTCGCTAGTCAACATGTTCCCATATATATCTCTTACGTAACCTAATTTGTGAAGATCAGATACAGACACACCTATTTCAATGGGTTTAAAATGAGTTAAAGGAGCGTCTGTCGCATCATATCTTACCGTTCCATCCTTGAAAACAAATAATCCATATTTAGCTCTTATTATCCCCTTCTCAAATGGTTCTGGCATTTTAATACTAGATGTTAAACCTATAACCCCTTTTATATCACTTGGTGTTTTTAGCTTCAATTTCATAGTTTTTTCTCTTAATAAGGAGTAAAAATCGATCTCATATTTTCTATATGGTACTAATTCGATCTTACATCTAGGACATAAACCCGGTTTCTCAAATTCTTGTCCGCATTTCCTACACCTATATCTCAATTCAGTTCTTCTTCCACATTTAGGGCACTTATTTTCGTACGTATGTATACCACATTTAGGACAATACTTATTTACTGCCTCTACCTCGCTTTTCATTTTGTTATTAGCAATTCTATTTATTGATCTAGATCTATATCCCGCTTTACCAATTGGGAACAGCACATGTACTGATGGTTTCATCATTCTTTGCTTTGCTTTCTCTGGCCGCCCCATTCTAACTCCAATGAAGACAGGATACTTATCTAAAATCTTAAATTCCATGAAGCTATTTATTACACTCAGTGCATCTTGCTTACTAGGTTCATAATCTTGTGGAATTTTCTCAAGAATAAACTTAAGGACGTTAAGATCATCCTTCTCTAAGAGTATCTCATTATCATTGATGGTATGTGGAACAAAAAGTTTCTCAAGTATCGTCTTTAACTTTTCATCTTTTTTTATAGAAGCATCTGTCTCGCTTTCTAGCAATTTATTTTTTAGATATAATAGCTCTTCATCATCAATATTCCTCCAGAAATATGTCCACTTAGGATGCAAAGGCACTTTAAGTTTCATTGATATAGAAATCGCAAAATAACTGTCTTTAGAAGCTTTGTTGAATATTTCGTCAATATCCAACTCACTTGATTCAATCTTGTTTTTTACTTCCTGAATCCACCATTCTTCAGTTATTGGTGATGGTAATATTTTATGATTATTTTCTATAAACTCTCCTATCCCTATTAAAATGTCCCCTAAAAACAATATTTTCTCTATCTTATCATTTATCTTAATAGCTTTCTCAACGCTTTCAATGAATAATACAGATCCATCCTTCAGTTTCACTAAGGGCGGTAATATACTATTTACAGACATTACTATTGCTCCCTTCCCCGGCCTTTCTGTTTTTATCTGCGTTCCAATTGCCAAAAATTGATCTAGAATATACATTGTTGCTGGATGAATACCAACTGCTGCTAAACCAGTATTTCTTGATCTACCATATCTTAATCTAAATCCACCTATAGCTGAAGGAGAAGAAAATACTGGTCTACCAGCTATAACCTCGCTTAGATAAGTGTAATCAGGTTTTATTGACTTCTCGCTTTCAGTAGTATTTGATTTAGCGTTAAGTGATGACTCATTATTGCTATACATGCTCTCAAGCCATTCCCATCCCTTGATCCCTAACTTTTTCACAACTTTTATTACTTTCTTTGCTTTAGCTACTAGTCCATCATTAAGAACTAATACAGCTCCGCCTCGAACCCTGTTCGTTTCTATATTAGGTAAATTTCTGTAAGGTCCAGAAACCTCAGCATCTAATGTTCCCTCCCCAGTGATCTCTATAGGTATATTCTTCAGCACATACTGTAATTTCTCTATATTTATTGGATACTGGAGATTAGAATACCTATTATAGAGCACTACCTCTTCAATAAACCTCTCGATCTCCAGTTTAGACGCCTTATATCTCGGTAAATTCAATGCTTGTCTAACTACATCAGCTACTACAACTGTTAAAGCCGTTTCAGTCCCACCAGCTGATCTAATTGGTCCCGCATAATAAACTGCTAGATGACCATCTGTCCTCACTTTAACATGTGTGACACCTTCTAAAGGTGCTGCAGTAATACCTCCTGTTAGAATAGCTGTAGCAGTTTTTATTGCTTGATCCGCCCTTTTCTCAACATCATCTATCCCATATTTTCCTTCAGCAATTTCTCTCGCTACAATAAACGCTATCTCTTCGATTTCTTTATTTTCATGAAGCAATTCCCTTATTCGTTTTGAAACACCAGATGGTCCAACCATAGCTTCAACTCTTGAAGCTAAATCGCTTGCTATCTTTACCTCAGGAGACGTAATTGGATCAAACCCTTTTAATCTGGCTAAAGAAGCAATCTCATAAGCTTCTTCAATTTTTTTTAATATCTCTAAGAAATAAGGCTCTAGTTCCTTTGGGTAAACTAGCCCCCTTGGTATACTAAAGATAGCCTTGTTTTCTGTCAACACAGCACACCTATGAATGTCCACATTACTTATACAATTCTCTTCAAATATTTGAAAAATATTTCGAAAGTTGCATCATAATACAACTTATATAAGAAATTATCGGTAGTATGCATTGATAAGTAGATAAGTGATATTCATGTAATATCTCTTCTAATAAAATCAGCTATAAGACTAGCTACACTCACCTCAGCAAATGAATTCTTCACAGTATCAGTTGAAACAATTCTATCAACTCCAGCACTAATCAACTTTTGTATAGAACCTGGTAGGAAGAGACCATGAGTAAATAACGCGACTACTTCACCATTAAAATACTTTCTAAGCAGCTTAACAACGTTAGATACTGTCCCACCAGTGCTAATAATATCATCAAATATAATTGCAGTTTTGTTATTTTTAGATAATCTATTTAACTCATCAGCATTAACTGGTTCCAACGAAGTAATCTTACCACTTTTTAAATCACGCACCTTCTTAAAGGCAGTATAAGGAACTCCAACTAATTTCGCTAATTTAGAAACCACCTCTAATCTCCCCTCATCTGGAGCAATCAAAAAGAACCCATCTACAAAATTATTCTTCAAATAATCCCTCCACACGGGTAAGGAACTTATATTAACAAACCTACTACCCAAAGACGAAAAAACATCAGGCGAATGCACATCAATTGTAACTACTACATCAGCACCAGCAGAAAGAAGAGAATTAACAAAAACTCTAGCTGAAACACATTCTCCAGGCAAAAAACGCTTATCCTGTCTACTATAAGGCAAATAAGGATAGACAAGAATAACCTTCTTAACACCCAAATCCTTCAAAGTGCTAGTAAGAAAAACACCCCTCAGAAAACAATCACTCTGCTGAAAAGGCATGCAACCCACAATTATAGCAACATTAGAGCCAGCTACATCACTAGGAACCCTAACATAAAACTCTCCATCAGGAAACAACTTAAAATCTAAAGGCAATAAATCAAAGCCACCAAACACCACAACCCTACTACCAAGCTCACTATAAAAAGGATCAACAATAACACGCATTTCTCAATACCTCCAAGAAAAAGAGGAAAAGGGGCAACCCTGGATGGACGGCGACTGGGCTCGGGCAGTTAGTGGCGGCAGGCTAAAGCCCTTGGCCTCAACGGCCTCGGGCCTTACACCCCCGCCCTATCAAACCCCTCTTCTGGGGGCGCCCTGATACGGCCGCCTCGTCTTGGGGCGGGTTTCCCGCTTAGATGCTTTCAGCGGTTAACCCTTGGGGCGTAGCTGCCCGGCACGCCCTGTCGGACGGCCGGTAGACCAGAGGCCCCGGCCCCCTGTTCCTCTCGTACTAGGGGGACCTTCCCCTCAGGCGGCCAGCGCGCCCGGCAGGAGAAGACCGAGCTGCCTCGCGACGCTCTAAACCCAGCTCACGATCCCCTTTAACGGGCGAACAGCCCTACCCTTGGCGGCTTATGCACCGCCAGGATGGGAAGAGCCGACAGCGGAGCAGCAAACGGCGGGGTCGATATGGACTCTCGCCCGCCACGACCCTGTTACCCCCGGGGTAACTTTTCCGTTACCGCCGGCCCCCACCAGTGGGGGCACGACGGATCGCTAGGACCGGGTTTCCCCCCTGCGAGTCCCGTAGTGAGACTCACAGTCAGGCCGGCTTTTGGCCTTGCCCTCTCCCCCGGGTTTCTGTCCCGGGTGAGCCGACCTTTGCGCACCCGTGATTCATTATCACGGGCGTGCCACCCCAGCCAAACCGCCCACCAGACGCTGTCCCCTCGTCGGGTTAGCGGTTTCGTCAACCGTGGGCGGTGTTTCATGGGCGCATCCTCCGGAGCCAAAGCCCCGGACTCATTGCTCCCGCCTACTCTACGCACGGTCGGCGAAACCGCAACGCCTGGCTGCGGTGAAGCTCCACGGGGTCTTCTCGCCCAGCCGGGCGGGCCCAGACTGTTCACTGGGCTGTGGATTCGCCGGGCGGGGGGCTGGGACTGTGGGGCCCTCGTTGGTCCGTTCATGCACGCCGGAACTTACCCGGCAAGGCATTTGGCTACCTTAAGAGAGTCACAGTTACTCCCGCCGTTTGGGGGGGCTTAGGCCGGTTGGACCCGGCTTTCACCTTCCCCCACTGGGTCAGGATTCACGAGCCGTACTCAGCCTTACGGCCTAGCGGCCCGCTATGTTTTTATTAAACAGTCGGGACCCCCTAGTCACTGCGACCTGCGGGCTACCCACCCGCAGGCACCCCTTCTCCCGAAGTTACGGGGCTATTGGTTCCGAGTTCCCTAGCCCCCCATAACCCGACACGCCTGAGGCTTCTCACCCAGGGGCACCTGTCCCGGTTCTCGGTACGGGCGTGCGGGATCGGATTTCCCCACTCCCTTTTCAGGGGACCTGGGGATCAGGGATACCACCCTAAAACGGGCGGCCATTCCTGCCTTCGCCCGCCTCTCACCATTACGGTTCTCAGCGGGCTTCGGACAGTTAGCCGGAGCGACAGCTCCGGATCCCCTACCCCAAGCCGTCGGGAGTGAGGCTTGCGTTGCCGCGATCCTACCCGCACGGCTCCGGAATATTAACCGGATTCTCTTTCGGCCAGTTCCAGTTGGGACTGGCCTTAGCGCCCGGCTAACCCCCGGCTGACGATCAGTGCCGGGGAACCCTGGCCCCTCCGGCGGTCGGGATTCTCACCCGACTATGCTGCTACTCCCCCCGGGATTCTCATTTCCCGCGGGTCCACCGGATCTCTCAACCCGGCTTTATCCCCACGGGAACGCCCGCCTACCGGATCACCCCTCTCGGGGTGCCCCGCGGTATCGGCGCCCGCCTTAGCCCCGTCCATCTTCGGGGCCTCACGGCTCGGCGGGTGAGCTGTTACGCACTCCTTAGAGGATGGCTGCTTCTAAGCCTACCTCCCCGCTGTCTTAGCCGTGAGACTCCCTTCGGCTTGACACTTAGGCGGGGCTTAGGGGCCTTAACCGCGGTCTCGGTTGTCCCCGTCTCGGCCCGAGAGCTTACCCCTCGGAGCCCGTCTCCCGCCATCTACGACGGCACCGTATTCGGAGTCAGACAGAGGACGGTACCGTCTCGTGGACGGCCCATCCTCCATCTGTAACTCTACCACGGTGCCTGTCTCCGGCGGGGCTGGCCTGGGGCGCCACTTCGGCGGGAACCGGCTATCACCGAGCTAGATTGGTCTTTCGCCCCTAGACCCAGCTCATGGGAGCGGTCTGTACCCCAGCACCCCTTCGGGCTTCCACTCGGCATACCGCCGAGCTTCACCCTGGCCGGGCCTAGATCGCTCGGTTTCCGGTTTGTTCCCCGCGGCTACGGGCCCTTTCAGACCCCGCCCATCACCGGGCATATTGCCCAGCTACGGGCTGTCGCTTTCGCTACGCCTTCGCCTTATCGGCTTAGACTCGCCGCGGAGAACAACTCCCCGGGCCGTGTTTCCAGACGTAACACGCGACCCTGATCAGCCTCCCTCGTACTCCTCGGTTGCCCGAGTTTCCTTCGGGAGACCTCGACCTTTCGGGCCGCGTGCTCTTTAGGCGGGTGGTTTCAGGCTCTTTTCACTCCCCTTCCGGGGTTCTTTTCAGCTTTCGGTCACCCTACTAGTCCGCTATCGGTCTCGGGACGTATTTAGCCTTGGAGGCTGGTGGCCCCCAGCTTCAGGCGCGAAATCCAACGCACCCTACTCAGGGCATCCCCGCGGTCTCTCCCAGCTTCGCCTACGGGGCTGTCACCCTCTACGGCCCGCCATTCCAGGCGGTTCGGCTTCACTGGGAGAGATCGCTTATGGGGATGCCCTGCAACCCCACATCCCGGGTGAGTCACCCCACCCGGTTCAGTTTGGGCTGTGCCGGTTTCGGTCGCCCCTACTCCCGGCATCCCGTTTGGTTTCTTTTCCTCCCCCTACTGAGATGTTTCACTTCGGGGGGTTCCCGCCCCTTTCGGGGCGCCTAGGCTTATTAGGCCTAGGCGGGAGGTCCTATTCGGGAATCCCCGGGTCCACGGTTGCCTGCACCTCACCGGGGCTTATCGCAGCTTGCCACGCCCTTCTTCGGCGTCCCGAGCCTAG
>Ga0190308_1000392_pt1 | contig 14313 bp, 11 predicted proteins | sample 48700756_MG_FD_165050 | JGI IMG/M metagenome (GOLD analysis project Ga0190308, IMG submission 165050) | Hydrothermal vent sediment bacterial communities from Southern Trench, Guaymas Basin, Mexico - 4870-07-5-6_MG | ecosystem: Environmental > Aquatic > Marine > Hydrothermal vents > Sediment ...
CTATAAAAATAGGCCAATTTGGTCTAGAAATACGAAGGTTTTACTCGATTAGAATATAAGGGATCTGAAGGCGATCAATTTGGCAGATAAATGGATTGAGGTAAACATTCATCTCAATAATTATTCACGTACCAATGAAGCTCTCATCAAAAACCGTAAAAATAGTCCAAAACTTCAAGAAAGAAAACTGGATATCGTCTGCATAATAGTCGAAATGCCTACCTACGACGAAAAACCAAGAAAAACAAGATCTTAAATCAAAAAATGACACTTTTAAACCAAAAATTAAAGGAAACGAAAAATTTGGCTGACCAGTGCAAAATCTGCGAAAACTGCAAACTATCAACACTTAATCCACAAAGCTGGTATAACCACATATTCTGCCCAAAATGCTACAGTAAAGCACTAAAAGAACCCGACAAATACAAACAAAAATATCCTCCAATAATTCAACCAAAAATAAACTCAAATAAAAGTTCAGTTAAACACCAATAAGCGCAAAACATTGATGCGTCGCCTTGAGCTTGTGTACATTTAAATTTTAATCTTTTGGTTTCCATGTATGTCTCTCTAACCCATACACAATTTCATTTATATTTTCTATGCTTCCCCAGAATCGATAAGCTTTGTATGTAAGGGTCTCTAATCTCCAAAAAATGTTGCTTTTCATCGTTGTTTTAGCAGTTTCCATTCTAAGTTCTCTCCCTAGAAGCTATTATGCAGTTATTGAGGGTGATAGATTTTCGGCGGGGGAAGAGAAGGTAATTAACAGTCTATACATCTGCACTAACGGTAAAGAATACTTTGTTCTGGACGGAATCAACGGTAGCCTTCTTTTCTCAAGCTTCAATTGCACCGAGGCCGTCAATAAGGCGTTATCTCTATGTGGGAATGGAGCGAGCATAACATTTAAAGCTGGAAGCTATCCATGCAGCTTTAAGGTCGGCAAGAAACTCTTCATTTCAGGTGAAGGAAAATCATCCACCGTTATTTACGGAACAATAATTTTTGAGTCGAAACTTGTTAATGAAACTCCATGCTCCCATCACAGCGTACTGAAGGATTTGAGACTTGACGGTCAAAACAAGTTTAGGGTAGGAATAAAGTACGAGTCGCCAATTCCAAGTGTACCCCTAATAACAATACGTGATGTTGATATAGAAAACTATCTTGAAAGAGGAATAAGCTTCATAAACGCCAGCGACTGCATTTTCGAAAATGTTGTGGTTGCCAACTGTCCAACAGCCATCTACTATACAACCAACCATAATTTTGGAAGGATAATAAACTGTGAACTGCTAAATTATAGGGTTCAAGGTCTTTATACCGATGCCCAAATCTATCTAAGCGGAACAGTCTTTAGCGCCATCAAAACTCCACCGATAATCGCCGATTTAGTTTTAGACAATGCATTTGGAACAATAATAGGATGCTGGTTCGAGAATGCAGCGGAAAACCCTCCCGCACCATGTATAGATATGCCTAATACATGTTATCGTCCGCTTGTAATTACAGGATGCTTCTTTGCAAACAAAGGAGGCCCAATAATAATCGTTCGCAACAAATTTGGAGTTTCAATTATTGGAAACTTCTTCACCCAACAAGATAATCCAGGAAGGGGATGCTGCCTACAATTACTCGAAGGAACAGTTTACTGGAAGGGAAACAAATTAGATCCTGCTTTTCAAGATACGCTTGAATTATTCGAAATTATCGGAGGAACAATAATCTCGTAACAACAATTACTCATTAGAATTTTCTGGAATGGCACTATTATCGTATGGTATAACCGCCTTATTGAAGCACTCCTCATAAACACCATGAACATACCTTCTAAAGTCGATTAGCTTGCCGTTCATGTAACCAATCCTCGAATCCGGTGTGAAGTACCATTCAAACATTATATTTTCGTCTGCGGGGCTTCTGTATCTCCATTCATAACTTGGAGTTTCATCAAATCTAGATCTGAACCATTTCAGAAAATCCTTATCTAGAACATTTTCGCATTTTTGCAGTTCCACTTGATGTTTAATGTATGCTAAATCCTCTTTAATTTCAGAAAATGGGACGTAATTGTAGGTTAGGTCGATAGCATAAATTGCGAGGCCGAATTTGTCCCATCCGTTGATAAAAGCGTTAAATAATCCTTGGAAGTACTTTCTCCAGTTCTTTACAACCTTTGTTCCGTCTTGGGGATTGAGGTTGTAGAGGGCACTATGCTTCAAAATAGAATTTCCAACATCCCTATGGAAATAAGGCATCACTACAATATCGATTTTCTCCTCCCCATTTTCCGCTGGGCAAAGGGTATTGAATCTGCTTGGGTAATAAGGCATGTAGTATGCCCCAGCTGATTTAAAATCGTCTAGAAAAACTTCATGGTTACAGTAGGCAATTGCTCCCTTCACGTTTGGATATCTCTTTGAAACATAGGTTAGAGTGTAGGCATCTATATAGTAGGCTTGTATAATTGAAGGGAAATAACCAAATTCACGTTTAAATTTTCCCATACAGTAGTCAATATAGTTTAACCTCTTCTCGGGAGGCATCCTATTGAAAAAGGCGTTGGTGTCCCCGGCGCCATATCCAAGGGATAATTCAATGTCATCTCCCATTTCTTTGTAGAGTTTAAGAAGGGAGTTTACCTTTTCCTCCATACTGTAGATGCTGACATACCATGTTACCTTTAGATTCATAGAATAACATGTTTCAGCGAACCACTCCAGAACGGTTAAGTTTACTGTTGACTGGAGCATGGCTTGAACAACAACAAAGTTTGGGGGATCTCCAAACACTTCATTTATATCTGGAAAGCTATCTTCGTTTAAATCGGTCCACTTGAAGAAATAGAAGGAATTTGTATAGTCTTCTATATTTGGGTAAATTACTTTGCTGAAGTACTCGATTGCTATCCATGTTCCACGCCAGCCATACCCGTAGCATATAAAGACTCCTCTTCCAGCCTCGTCAATAAAGAACTCTATGATGAAAACGTCGTGGTGCTCATCTATTTCAGAGAGAGCCGTTACCGACTTTTGAATTATGCTACCGTTCTGATCTTTCCACCATATATGAGTAGAGTTATATTCAAGAGAGCATGGTGCTTGAAGAGTTCTTTCATAGTAATCTACGCATGGGTGAGAAATAGGGCCGCCGATAAAAACCATATAGCTACCTGGAGAAATGACGTTAGAACGTGGGCATCCATCACCATCTACATAGAGGTCATTAAGGCTGTAATAGCATTCCACTTGAGATTTATTTCTGCACATGTTGAGGATTTTTTCATAGAGAATGTAATCGTTTGGGTTACTTTTTGAATACATGAGATATACCGCCCCCGCTGGAGCGTCAAAAAGACTTTTAACGTTCCTCAGAGAAACAGCTTCTATTCCGCTTTTCTTTGGCTTTGGAGTGAAAATAGAGCTTAGAATAAGTAATAATAGAATTGCTACGATACAAGCTGCAACGAAAACGCGTAAATTAATGTCTAACCTCAATTTTCTTTCTCTCCCTCAATTTTTTAATTAGTTTTTCGATTTTACGGTTAAAAATCAGAATTACGAGAAGGCCCACTATGGTAATTAATGACAGCGCATAGCCTAAATCTGTGTATTTCTGTCCGGTGAAATAGAGGGTGACACTGTATTCTCCTATTCTGTCGATAAAGAATCCGTTAACGCAATAGTCTGTAGGTGTGGATGAAATTTCTTTATTTTCAAGATAGAGTTTCCAGAGCGGATGGTAGGAGTCAGAAAATATGAGGAAGAAATTATTATTCGTCTTTATATAAACTTCATACTTGCATGGATTAATTCTCCTAAATTCTATTATTGGTTGAGGAAGGCTTCCAGAAAAAATCTCTGCCAGAGAAATATTTTCATTCTCATTAACTGAGTATAGGCTTAGCTGATCTAGTTCAACTTCGTCATTAGTCTCCACTTTCAGGAGATATTTTCCAGGTTGAAGAAAGATACGTCCTGTCTCGTACCACTTAAATATACCAACTCCGTCAGATGGAGGAATTTGCCAACAAATGTCTCCCAACAGAATGTTAAGCGGATTCTGATCGGACAGAAAAGACAGATGAAGCGTCAGAGAATAGTAGCCGGCACGGGGCACGAATAGTTCTGTTGAAATTGTGCTTTTTCCACTGTATACTTGTATTTCCCATATGCTTACCATTCCATAATCTGGGGCAGACGTGATATAGATTCGCAGCTTCTCGGTCTCAAGTGGATGCGAAAAGACATGATAAACCGTTGTTTGATTATTTCCAGTAACGCTTATTTGATCAATCCATTGTGTACCATTCCAGCTTTGTATGATATAGTCTTGAGCCTTCGCATTTTCAAAGTATATTTGTAAACCAGCTATTTCCCGCTTAGATGACCAGCTGAGTTCTAGCCATTGAGGAATTCCATCGCTGGGTTCTGATGCCCATCTAGTGAGAAATGAACTGTCGACAGTGAAATGGGGATCAAATCTTTCAGTGTCGTTGTTAAATACTGATGATGCTGAAACATTGGCTGTTAAAGCAATATTTTCTCCCTTTCCATCGATATGGAGAGAATAGCCTTGATAAGGAATCTGTTTGTAAAGGCATGTTCCCGTTTCAGGCTTAAAAGCTTCACTTGCATCCGATAAGTAAATTATTCTTCCTTTGAATCCCTCTATGGCTTCAAAAATTTCTTTTTCACGTATTTTATAGTCTTTAGGTTTTATGAAGGCAAATGCATCCACTTCATTGAATCCGGTTCCATCATTAAACAGGGTTAGGAGATGCCTCCCTTTATCTAAAGTGAAATTTCCTAGAAATATCCATGAAAGTTTGGGGGCATAGTTGGTCTCTGGCTTCAAAGCAGCTACGTTTATTCCATCAAGCATAACTGTTAGGGTTCCTCTTGATGAAGCGACGCCGACTCTAAGCCAGAGACTATACAGTTCTGAACTGTCAACATGAAAGGGAACCTCTACGAGATTTCTCCCTGAAGTCTGAATGACATCTCCTCCAAAAACATATTTTCCTCTATGTCTCCATACTGGAGAACGGATCCAGTTACGGCTTGAATCTAGACTGTCGGCGCCATACTGTGCTAGCTTTATTAGAAAGGATTCATTTCTGAAAGTAAGCATTACGACATCAATCAGCTCCATATTATAAAACACTAGATATTGTGACTTGTTGAATAGGGGATCCGTATAGAATGGGTTATTCAGTTGATCTGCAAAGAAGAGAGCTATTCTACTTAAATTAAATGAATCTATTTTGTAGAGCGCTGGAAGAGCATCTAAGCCTCCAATTACTATGGCAGATTGAGTTACTCCAAATATACGTTGGTTACAGTTTTCATTCTCAAGGATTAATGATCCAGAATAATTGTAGACTACCTTAGCGGCGCTTTGTTTTACGAAAAATTCGCGTAGTTCGCTGTTTGCGTAGATGGGGATAACAACATACCTATAATTGAACGCCCCAAGTATGTCCATGAGATTTCTGGTCATTTTATTTGGAACTACTTGAAAACGTAGGAAGTCTACGAGAGAGTGGGAGAAATATTCCCAGCCTCCATTTTGAAGTACAGGTTTGTCATGGATAAATCCGCTTTCATATCCTATTTCATGGCCCCATCCTAGGTTGGTTGACATGGATCCGTCGGCAAAATCAGTGGGATGGTGTCCAACAGTTACTATGCGGTAATCTCCCTCTTGTTCGGCTAGCCAATAGTATGGATAAAGATAATTCTCGCTTGGAGTATAAACTTGGAGCCCTCGACCTATCAAGAAGTAGCCGTATAAAATTGGGCTTATCGCAAGTAACGCAAGAACAAAAATGCATAGATAATAGAGCGATTTGCATAATTTTTTATACATCCCATTAATTTTGTCAACTGAAACATAATAGATCTTAGATTTGGCAGAAAGGCTTTTCTTCGTTTCCATTTTAAAGAAAACTTTACTGGCTGGTTTTTTGGCGAATTTTTTAATGGCGTCAATGAGAGTTGCCGCGAATAAGGAGACAAAGAAAGTGTGCGAGAGAGCCGCTAAAACTATCCATCTGCTTACTGCCCTAAAAACTGCAAAGTGAGGAAGATTGTACCAGGCCCAAATGAATGATTCCCTAAATGCTGAGTTTGGCCCCATGGAAATAATGCTAGATATCAAGGTGCAAACAGCGAAAAAGACAGTATATCTATCCCTGCGAAAAAGGAGAACACTATAGGACAAAATAATAATAGCCGTCATAACCGCTATGGGAAAACCGGGAAAAGTGAGCCCAGAAGAGTAGTCTACACAATTGACGTATCCCCAGGCTTCGGTGGCCCTTAAAGTTAGGGCGTCAAAGAAATTTTTGTAACCAAAATATTCAGCTTCATCTAATAAGTATCTGTAGTTTGGCGAGAAATAATACGGCCGTACATTCATCAGAAATGGAATAAGCGAAAAACTTGAAAGAAGAAAAGCTATAGGGACTGCTAGAGCCAGAGTCTTTGCAAGCTTTTTAGTTCTGACAGCAAAGGAGTTTGATTTTTCGGGAAATATTAAGTAAAAAATTAGATACAACCCAAAGAGAAAACCGTATATGACTATGCATTCCGCGTGAAATGAAGTTAAGATTAAAGAGAATACTACTCCCAATATAAGGGCATTTTTTAACCTTGCCTTCTTCAATGCGTTATCTAGTATTATGAAAGCTATAGGCGCAAATGCGTAGCTAAAGAGTATCCCTATATGCGCCTCAAAAAGCTGAGATATCATCCAATGATTCATGGAATAAACCAGAGAGCCTACAAAAGCCGCTAAATGTCGCCGAGAGTAAATATAGGCAAATATGTAGGAAGAAAAGCACGAAAGAAGAAAGGAGAAAAACATAAAAGCTTTTACGGTTGCTTGTGGGCTGATGAAGATCAGATGAAATAGAAAAAGGAAGAAATCAAGGATATTAATTATCTCAACAAAGCCAAAGCTGCATGGTCTCCACATATAGAGCCATCTTCCATCTATCCCATAAATGTAAGCCCTCGAAACCCATCCAAGAACATCACCGCCTCCAGGCCATTCGCTAGAAAAAATGAAATTTCTAAATACAATTATCGATAAAATGGAAAAAAATGTAAAGGCCACCATAAAATGGGCAATTTGCTTATTTTTCGCTGTAAAATAAAGTCTTAGTCGATTCCAAAGCCTGTCAAACTGCTTAATTATATTTTCCTTCAAGTTATCTTTCAATTCAAAACCTCACGATATACATCCAACGTCTTACGCGCCGTTTTTTCCCATCCAAAGTTTTTGGCAACATACCGCCTGTTCCTTTCACCTATTTTCCTAGCCATCCTTGGATTTTCAATGAAAAATTTCAACGCTGAGGCTAGTTCTACTGGATCTCCATCTACAAGCTTTCCGTTAATTCCATCTTTCACTATTTCCGGAATCCCGCCAACCTTCAACGCAACAATGGGTTTTCCAGCCGCCATAGCTTCCAACAAGGTTAATCCAAAACCCTCTAGGAGAGAGGGCATCACAAATACTTGAGGCAAACAATAAATTTTTCTTAAAGTGTCAAAGCTAACTTCATCAATTAAGGTTATTTTATTTTTTATCTTTAGTTTTTGAGCCATTCTCCATAAACGATTTTTGTTTCCCTTCCCAACCATGAACAATCTACACTTTCTTTTTGTCTTTCTGCTGAGAATTGAGAAAGCTTCGAGCAGTAGGTTAATTCCTTTTCTTGGCTCTATTCTCCCAACATATAGGATGACATGTTTATCTTTAAGGTTGTAGAGCTTTTTAAGGGTTGTAATGTCATTAGGGCGGGTTGCAAAGTCTCTCCAGTAGACTCCGTTGTATACTACACTTATTTTAGCTGAAGGTATGCTGTATGAGGAGATTAGAGATTTCTTGACGAAATCGCTTACCGCAATTATTCTATTCGCTCTTTCTATAACTATTTTGTCGAAATCTAGGGTCTTCTTTTCTATCCATGATATAATGCCTGTTTCTGTGTTAGGGTTAATGATGGATTGAGAAAGTGGCATTCTAACCTTTTCAAAGGTTGTTTTGGCAAGATGATGAACGGTTACCACTCTTGGAACTTTAACAGAATTTTTCGTTAGGCCCAGATCGCTTGTTACATTCGAGTGTAAAATGTCGGGCCGTATTTCCTCTTCAATTTTCTTATAAACTTTTTTTGCTCTTAGCCAAAACGACACTGTTCTCAAAAGGGGCTTATTTAGGACTTGAACCTTATGGACATGCACACCATCATCGGTTGATTGTCGGTTTGATGAGTTAAGGCAAGGAACTATGGCGTGAACTTCATGACCGAATCTTGCAAGTTCCTTACATAGGCAACTTGCATAAACTCCTGCCCCTCCTATAGTGTAGGGAGAATATTGTGATGATATAAAACATATTTTGAGTGAATCAGCGCACATATTTTCACCTAGCCTTCGTGGCGATCCATATTAGGAGTTCCTGCATGTCCGTCGGAATAAGCCTAGAAAAAAGTGTGAAAATTCGAAAAACCATTTTATTTTTGGTTATTTTAAATGGAGGTAAAGCTATGGACTTAATTTTTCGATTTATTTTAAATCCATAGCATTTTAGTAGGTTGCTAAGTTTTATAGGGTCATATACTTGGAAGTGCGACTTGACACAGCGCCAGTCATGAAAACGCTTGATGGGCAGTAATTTCTGTATTTTGGAGAATAAGCTTTCGCCATTTGGGGTTGATATGAGCAGTTTGGAGTTTACCTTTGAAATTCTTGCTATTTCGCTGATTAGTCTTTTTGGATTGTTAATGTGTTCGATAACTTCGGTGCATATTACTATGTCTGCTGTATTATCTTTGACTGGTAAATGGCATGCATCGCATAGAACTCTCTGCCTTTTTTTCCCTCTTTTTAGAGCTTTTTTACTTATGTCAAATCCGACATATCTGACATTTACATTTCCTAGGAAGTTGGTTACTGCACAGTCGTTGCATCCTATGTCTAGAAGGATGCCTTCATTGCGCAATGTTATATTCTTCCCTACAACTTTAAGTCGATGAAGTCTCCATACATCTTCCATTCCTTCCGGAGGATAATTTAGATGAATTTCTCTATCTTTCATTTCAATCATTGAACGGTAATTTTGATGTAAATTAAAAATTGCTTTAAATTCCGATTCTGAATAAAAATACATTCATTTTGAGATTTTCAAGAAATTTCCGTGATTTGTCTCAAATAAATTGTATTCATTATGATTCTTTGTGAATTTTTAGGAGCCATTAGATAATTTTGGCTCCAGATGAATGGACAATATATTTAATGTTGCTTATTCTAGTCATTCTTAGTTAGCAATTAATGGAAGAGCGGCCATTTTGAAGATACTTGAAATGAACTTGGAAAAGGGTATAGTTAAGCTGATTTCGGAAAGCATGGATGATCTTTGGCACCTATATAACATCATATATCCATATCCAAATGATGAAGTTTATATGCAGTCAACGAGGGAAATAAAGCAAACCAGCGGGTATAGTAGGCCTCAGAAGTCAAAAAGAGTCTCAGTTTTTCTTGGCATAAAAGTTCAGCGGATTAGCTGGGGCAAAATATTGAATAGGCTTAGGGTTTACGGAATCATTTGTCACGCACCAGAAGACCTATGAGGCCCACACTGTAGTCTTCAAAGATATAACAGTAACGGGTGTACTTACTACTATTCTTGCCACTGTAGATGTGAACCCCGACACGCTAAACTTGAAAAGCAATGGTGAATGAGTAACGGTTTACATAACTTTGCCTGACGGCCGAACATCAAATATGGATCCTTCAACAGTTGAATTAGAGGGGGGCATCGCCAGCAACTCAATAGTTCAAATCCCACCCCGCCCGCATTCTCCTTTAGGCACTTTAATCTTTCTTATGGCTCTTTTTGGTGAAACTTCCTTTTTGTCAGTTTTTAATTTTATGCCATATCTTTATTTTCTGATGACTTTTATCTGCGGTTAAGCTCTTTCGAAATTTTTATAGGAAATAATATCTATTTTTATAGAGGTAAGCTCTATGAAAATAGAAGAAAGGCTCTCCAATATAGAGGGTAAAATTGAACAGATTATAAGACTTTTACAAAAGAAGGAGAAAACGCAAAAAATTGTGAAAAAGATTTCAAAAGAACAAAATATCAGATTGTATACCCGTATACTTGAAGGTATATCTAACCCATTAAGAGTTGCAATTCTCTATAAACTGGCCGAGAGTGTAGTGTCCTTTAGTGACCTCCAAAAATTAACTGGGCTAGCACCCGCTCCATTAGATTTTCATCTAAAAAATTTGAAGTCTATAGGATTAGTTATTCAGGATCGAAGAAGAGGAAGATACTCAATAACGAATCTAGGTTTAAGTCTTTTGGAACTGGTTGGGCAAATAGCAGAGGTGATATATAAAGTAGACACAGTAGATTTAGATTATTATTGCTTTTTATGTGGTAAAGCTAAGATGAAAATGGATATTTTCCCTACGCACCTTCGAATTTGGTGTCCAAGCTGTGGCGGTACCGAGGGTTCAAAATGGTCATTTAGTCTATTAAATCCTTTTGGTGAAGAGTGGAAGCAATACAAAATTGAGGAATTATTAGAGGAGGGATGGAGAAGAACTTTTGAAATGATAAAGAAGGCAATAAAATCCAAAAAATGTATGAACTGTAATGCCCAAATAGAATATACTTATCATCCCGATAGGATAGAGGCAAAATGCCCATTATGCGGTGCCCATTTCTCAATGCAGATAAACGATTTAACTCCAGAAAGACTGTTCCCACTATGGAAGAAATATAAACAAATAAAACAGAAAACCGAGGGCCCCATAGAAAAGAATGGATTATCCTGCTGGAAAGTGACTGTTTACAATAAAGAAAATAGGACTATAGCTGTTCAATACATCGAAGTAGGCAGCGGTAAAGAAGTCTATTGGGAGGAATTTTAAGAAAATTTTAAATGGAGATGAAAACATGAATAAAGCTTCAATTGATTTTATCTGTTGCCCTAATTGTCACAACGATTTGTTTTTAACAGTTAAGAAGTCTTTGGGCGAAGAAGTTATTTCAGGTTCTCTTAAATGCCAAAAATGTAATAAGAAATATAAAATCGAAGATGGAATTGCAGATTTTGTTCTTTCTGATAAAATTAGTGATAAGGATAAACGATGGATGATTGAATACGACAAAATGGCTCGCAGTTATGATATTCTGATGTGTTATCTTATACCTTTGTTCTCATTCGGTTTGGAGCCCTTTGAGAGGTATAGATGGGTAAGACAGCTTGGCATAAGGAAAGGGGCTCACGTTCTTGACGTTGCCACCGGAACTGGAAGAAACCTCTCATTTCTTGTTAAGCAAGTAGGAGTGCAAGGAAGAGTTACTGCAATGGATATCTCGAAGGGAATGTTGACTTACGCAAAATATAGGGTTAAAAGAAAAAAGTGGAGGAACATCGAATTACACAGAGCCAATGCCTCTAAATTGCCTTATAAGGACAATGTATTTGATGCAGTGATACATGTAGGTGGCATAAACACTTTCGGAGAAAAGAAGAAAGCTCTCTACGAAATGGTAAGAGTTGCAAAACCGAACGCAAAAATCGTAATAGTGGATGAAGGATTAGCTCCAGGCAAGGAAAATACAGTTTTCGGAAGTTTTCTTCTCAGAACAAACGCCCTCTACTGGTGTAAACCACCAGTAAAATTGCTACCCAAAAAAATTAAAAATGTAAAAGTAAAATGGGGATTATCCCTATTTTGGCCTTACTATAACATAGAATTTCAAAAGTAATTATTATTTGTTGAACATTTTCAAATGAAGCCGATTCCCTCAAGATAATTGTCTACATTAAATTTACTTCAGTTAATGCGTAGACATAATAATCATAGCATTGACCTTAGCAATCCACATATTAAAGAAAAGGTCGCAAATCTCCTGTTTAGCGAAAACTAAACCAACAAACCCAATTACATACATAGTTCAAAAGTGTTATATTGCTTAAGTGTGATACTACATTGGGAAAAATATTGGTATTTGGCATTCCTAAGGAGGTTTTTAGAGATCTTTTGAAGCATTATCAGAGCGCTGGCATAAATGCTACTCTACTGGATAAGAAAAGTCCTGAGACTGTTGCTGGAGAAACTGCGATAAAGGTTGAAGGAAGAAACTTTGACTTAATAATATTAAAGTTTGCGAGAGGTTCTATGGCTGTTGGAAGAGGCGGAGGATTTGGGCCATCAATCTCGAAAAAGGTTACAAAGACCCATCCAGTCATCAACTTTCATCACATCATAAAAGGACTAAACGAAAGGAACGAAAGCGACCTAAAAGCCGAAATGAAGGAGGAGAAAAAGGGATTTCTCTCGAAAAAGCTTGTAGACATAAGCTGGCAAGGCGGAAAACTAGCGAAAAAACTGAACGAAGACAAAGAATTAAAGAATATGATACTCAAAACCCAAACAACTTCCCTTAAGGTAGAGCCGGACGCCAAAAACAACTGCATAAGAATTATTCATCAGAAGAAAATAGATATGATCGTGGAGTCAGGCGGAGTCTTCCTAAAGAAAACGGAAACTAGAGCCGAAAACTTCCCCTCAATTGAAACATTAAATATAATCGACAGAATAGCCGAATACGCAAAAGCCATCTAAGCAAAGGACTTTAAACCACCTATCCTCCCCATTTTTCAAAAAATAAAAGGGAAAATTGAGGAAATAGTCTAATCCCAGACACCTACACGCCAATTCTCTATTAACCACTTATCCTCCATCTTCACGAGGTCAAATGTATAGGTATCAGTATATTGGTCAAAGTTGGATTCGGATATTTCTAAGGACACAATAAACTTCGCGGTTGTTCTTCCAGATTTGGTCTCAATCGATTTACTGCTTATCCCTACCAATTCCGCGTGCCAATTCGACTGCCTCAAACCGTCAAGAATGCTACTGTTGAAATCCTCTTTCGTCCCATAGAAACTTCGCAGACTCGGTGACATCAAATCCCAACAAGCATCAGCATCATAATTATTCAACGCAGAAACAAAAGATTTGATTGCATCCTCAACTTCGGCAAACGAAGACCCCATAAACCGCCAAACAAAAATACCAGCAACCACAACAACCACAATTATCACAGACACAGCTATCAGAATCTTTTTTGAAACCAACACTAACAACCAATCCTAACCTTTATTCTTAACAGCTTAAAAACATTCCCATAGTAAAGCGCGATCCAATGATAATTTCTATAGTACATCAAAGAAAAAGAAAAATAAGATTCTGCTGTCATGCCAAAAGTCAACAAGTTTAGCGTATTTCAGCGATTTCTGCTAAGTTTCATTAAGTCTCCATTTCTTTTACCTAAATAGGCTTGGTCGGCTATTCTGAGGAATAATCCTGTTTCCACTACTCCGGCGATAAGTTTTAGTTTTCTATTAAGTTCGGTTAGATTTTCTGTTTGCTTAAAGGTTACGTCTAGAATGTAGTTTCCGTTATCTGTAATTACTGGACCGACTTTTCCCTTTGTCTCTCTTAGCTTCGGTTTTCCGCCCAGCTTGTTTATCTCAGAAATTACATGGCTGACTGCGAATGGAACTACTTCTATTGGGATTGGATGATTTTCTCCAAGTTTTTCTACCAGTTTTGTTTCATCAGCAACTATTACGACTTTCTTAGAGCATAAGGCTACGATTTTTTCTCTTGTTAGGGCTCCGCCCATTCCCTTAATCAAGTTTAGTTTCTTGTCTATTTGGTCGGCGCCGTCTATGGTTAGGTCAATTGTGGGATGCTCATCTAGGGTTGTTAATGGTATTCCATGTCTGATTGCCAAGTAGAAGGCTTGGGTTGATGTTGGTATGCCTAAAACTTCGATTTCTTCTTCTCGTATTTTTCGTCCTATTTCGGCTATTGCGTAGGCGGCGGTGCTTCCGCTTCCAAGTCCCACTATAAAGCCGTCTCTGACATGTTTTACAGCTTCTAGGGCAGCTGTTTTTTTCGCTTTTTCTTTCCAATCGTTTTTAGGCTTCAACTTCCATTTGCCCCAATCTAGCCAAAACTCTTTCAATTTCAGCTTTAATTTCTTCTATTCTTCTTTCCGCTGCACTCTTTTTTGCCTCAGCCTCTTTTCTTTCTCTTCTCTTCTTACCCTTCCTTTTTGTTGCCGGTTTAGTTTGAGACTTCTTTTCAGCTGGTGCAGGGGGAGCAATTTTGATAGGTTTTATTTCTTTGACTGCTGTAACTTGAACTCTGGCTCTTAACTCCTCTATTTTTCTATTTAGTTCATCGAATCTTTCATTGA
>Ga0190308_1000393_pt1 | contig 14285 bp, 12 predicted proteins | sample 48700756_MG_FD_165050 | JGI IMG/M metagenome (GOLD analysis project Ga0190308, IMG submission 165050) | Hydrothermal vent sediment bacterial communities from Southern Trench, Guaymas Basin, Mexico - 4870-07-5-6_MG | ecosystem: Environmental > Aquatic > Marine > Hydrothermal vents > Sediment ...
GTGAAACCTGAGCATAATAAAAATTCTTGATAATCTTTTTATTAGAGTTTTTAGCGGCATTTTATAAATTCAATTTTAAAACTACTTTTTAGTAATATATACTCTAAAATATATAACATAAAAAATTTTCTACTTTTTAATATTATTGTGATTGGAGTTATTTTTGACGGAAGAGATTTAAGAAATCTTTGGCCTTTAACTGAGAATAAATCTATTCTACTGAGAATTTTGGGAAATAAAAGGGTTATTGAGCATCTGTTTGACCTTTTTGAAAGGCTAAGAATGGACAATCTTGTTGTTATAACTAAGGATAGGAAAATTTGGGAGCAGTGCAGGGAAATGGCAAGGGTGTTTTTGGTAGGGGATGAAATAGAGGCTTTGTATAAGCTTTTACAGGTGGATGACGATTTTCTTTTGGTGGAAAGCAATACATTTTTCGATTTGGATGGGTTGGATTTTGAAAGGCTAAAGGAAAAGGCGATGTTCCTTTTTCGGGATTATAAGATAGATGCCTATTCCTATTTTAATAAGATTGCGGTTGAAAAGGATAGGGGTGATTTTAAAAAATTCTCCTTGTCCGGCATATACCATTTTCCCTTCAAAATAACTAAAAGACTCGAGGAGGAAATTTTTAAGTCATTCGATGAATTTTTGATTTCTGGATTGGAGGAGATGCCTTTAAAGGTTATCAGAGGGGTTATAAAAAGAATTGAGTATCCCTGGGATTATTTGGATGCGAATATGTACATGCTCTGGAAGTTAAAATATTTTGTTGGGGATAATTGCGACATTTGGGATGAAGCGAAAATAAAGAAGCCGGTTATCATAAATGAAAACTGCGTTATAAAAAATGCTGTTTTGGAAAAAGCTGTTATAGATAAAAATTGTTTGGTCGGGGAATTTTCCTGTGTAAAGAGGAGCGTGATAAATGAGGGAACAAGCATACCCCACCATAACTATCTGGTGGATTCAATAGTCGGAAGCTCCTGCAACTTCGGAACTTCCTCTAACATCGCAACATATAAGTTTGACGGAAGCGAGGTGAAAATGGTTATAGAAGGAAAAAAGAGAGGGATAGGAAGGAACAAGTTCGGAGCAATAATAGGGGATAATGTTCAACTCGGCCCTAATGTTACGATTTATCCCGGAAAGAGGATAGGGAATAATGTTTGGATAGACGGAAATATTTTGATAAAGAGGGATATTGAGAGTAATAAGTTTGTCAGGCTTAAGTTTGAGGATGGATATGAAATTTTGGAAAAATAGAAAGGTTAAATCAGGAAGATTGAGTAGGCAAGGAGCCCGGAATAGATTAAAAGCAGCATAATAGCTCTCGGTTTGGTTAGGGTCATCTTCTCAGCGAAGATATAAAGCACTATTACGGTAGAGGCTAAGAGGGCGAATACCAGAGCCATGCTTTCGATCGAGATGGTTACAGGGATTCCAAAGAGGCTTGCAAGAAGAATAGGCAATCCCAACCCTACCAAAATATCGAAAATATTCGAGCCGAAAACATTTGAGGAAGCGCCTGAAATATCTCCTCTTTTTGCATCGTGTGCCGAAACAACCAAGTCGGGAAAGCTTGTAGCAATGGCGATGAGGGTAAAGCTCAGGATAATCGGAGGGATTCCTAAGGAATTGGAAAGGATAATTACATGCTCGACCAGAAAATAGCTGGAGATAGCTATAATCCCTAAGGAAAGAAGCATTATCCCTATTTCTATCTCTATCCTTCTTCTAATTTTCTCTTTTTTCCTCCTCAAATTGGGTCCGTGCCTGAAAAATTCCAGCAGGTTTTTCAGGTATGCTGAAGAGCTTCCATGCCGGCAAATTTCTAAAAGATAGAGAAGGTAAGTTCCTAAAAATATTATGGCTGTTTGAGCCGACCACTCTTTTGAAAAGAAAATCGCTGTGAGGAGAATTATGATGGTCAGGTTGTAGAATAAACCATCTCTATGAATGACCTCATCGCTTATTTTGAAAGGTTTTGGGGCGAGAAAAACGCAGATTGCCGGAATAACTAAGATATTAAACAGGGCGGAGCCGACTATTGTTCCTATACCGATCGAAAATTCCTGGAAGGCAAGCAGGCTTATTAGGGAAATCATGAGCTCGGGAAGCGAGCTGGAAATTGCATCTAAAGTAGCTCCCCTTGCGGATTTTGAGAGCCCTAAATAATCTCCTATCTTGCTTGAGGATTGGGTAAAGTACTCACCCGCATACCATATGGCTATTGAGGTAGCTATAATAGCCAAGATGCTCAGGAGCATAATAAAGGTTTTGAAAGATTTTTTAATATATGGGTGTTTCGGCTGAGAAAATAGCTGAGCTGATAGAGGATCACCATTATGAAGCTAAAAGGGCTCTATTGCATAGATTTACAAGAATGGAAGCGGAATACAGATATTACTCCTCTCTGTTTGAGAAAAGTTTTGAGTTGGAAAGAATAAAAGGAGATGTTATCCAGGAAGTTATGGGGATGATGGAAGACAAATCCGAAAGACCTGATGGCATTCCGATAAGCGTGTTGCTCAATCAATCTCCGGAAGAAAAAATTGAAATAGAAATAAAAAAGCCCTGGGAGTGTTTGGGAATGTTTAATCAAAAGAGGCTTGAAATTAAGGGAGGGGTTGGAGATTATTTGGGAAGAAACATGATTAAAGGGGAGATTCGGGTTGAGGGGGATGTCGGAAATTATGCGGGAGCTTTGATGGGAGGAGGAAGGATTGTTATAGATGGAAGAACTGGAGAGGAAATAGGTTACCGGATGAGCGGCGGAGAGATTTGGATTAAGGATTTGGAACTCGGAAATTTAAGTTATGACTTGGGAAAGGGAAGCATTTATAGGGGATTGCCAGAGGGAAATTGGGAGCCTGTAAGGATACTTAAAATTCTTGAGAACTCAAAAGAATGTTTTGCTTTCATTTACTTTGATAAAAGGGAAAAAGCAATTTACATTCCGGATAAAATAGATCACATACTAAAAAGGGTTTTTTGGCTTTAGAGTAAATTAAACATCCAGAACAACCTGAACAACCCAAAGGTTATCTTCCTTTTTAATTTCCATGTGGTGGTAGGTTACTGCCTTTACCTCGGTTTTTGCTTCCATTCCTTCTCTCAATTTCTCCCCTTTGCAACTAGCCTTGAGTTTGTATTTTTCCCCTTCCTTCCGAACCTCAACCTCGAAATTCGAGAAGATTAGTTTTTCAACATCGAAGATGTAAAGAAGCTCGGAGAGAAAATCGAAGAGTAGGGATTTCAAATCCTCGCCTTCCAGCTCAACCTTTTTTTCCTCTTTAGCCTTAATCTTTGAGGTATCGAACATAACTTCAAACATGGCTAATCCTGCATTTCCAAAGGCTTCGCCCAAAGTCTTTCCGTAAGCTTTGAAGGCAATGTCGGCGGTTGCAAAATCCAAAAATTCGAATTTTTTCATAAAATTTAAAACTTTTTTATTTTTTAAAGTTATGGTTGAGATGAAAATTCAGAATGTTGTGACTTCAGTTGAATTAAAAATGGAGTTGCCCTTAGGCAAAATAGCGGAATCCTTTGAGCATGCCGAATATGAGCCGGAGCAATTTCCGGGATTGGTTTTCAGGAGCGAGAGTTCGAAGGTTACATGCCTAATCTTCAGGTCTGGAAAGATAATATGTGTAGGAGGTAAGACTTTGGCTGAGGCTAAGGACGGAATAAAAAAAGTTCTTCAGAGTTTAAAGAAGATTGGGATAAAAATACCCAAGAATTATGAGATAAAGATAGAGAATGTTGTGGCAACCGCAAACCTCAAAAGGGAATTAAGTCTTGAGGATATCGCCTTTGCTTTAGAAGAGAGCGAGTACGAGCCGGAGCAATTTCCGGGGTTAATAGTAAGATTGCAAAAACCTAAGGTGGCCTTTTTGGTTTTTTCCTCAGGGAGTTTGGTGTGCGCTGGCGCTAAAACAGAGGAAGAAGCAAGAAAGGGAATCAACACATTGGTAAGAAAATTGAAAAAAATTGGGGCAATTTAATTTTTGTTTTTTGAAAATATTTTTATGGAATTTTATCCTTTGTATGCTGATTATGAAGTTGGGGAAGGAAAGGCAATAATAAAGATTGTCGGGAAGGACGGGAAAGGAAAGGAAATTGTTTTTGAGGATTCTAATTATGAGCCGTATTTTTATGCTATTCCGGAGCAGGATAGGATAGAGGAAGTTATAGAAAGGCTGAAAAAAATAGAGGTAGAGCATAAGGGAGAGAAGGTCAGGATAAAAAGAATAGAGGTTGAGGAGAGGATTGAAAAGGGAGAGCCGGTAAAGGCATTGAAGATTGTTTGTTTTTTGCCGAGAGATATTGATTTGTTAAAAGAGGAGGTTAGGAATACTGAGGGCGTTTTGCATAAGAGGGAATATGATTTACCCTTTGCAAAAAAGTATTGTTTGGATAAGGATATAAGGTTTCTCTGCAGGTATGAAATAGAGGATAATAAACTGGTTTTGAAAGGCAAGGAAACCCCTCCCCTAAAAATGGCTGCCTTTGACATAGAAATTTATGATTCTACCAATCTTTCGGCTAGGGATAACAAGATAATTTCCATAGCAATATATGGAGATGGAATTGAAAGGGTTTTAACATGGCAACAAACAAAAAGGAAGGGAACGGAAGTTCTTGAGAATGAGAAAAAAATGATAGAGAGGTTTTTCGAGATTATAAAAGGGTACGACATTGTTTTCTCATACAACGGTGATGAATTCGACCTCAAGTTTATAAAAGAAAGGGCTAAGGAGTTAAAAGTTGAGGTTCCTTTGCTATCAAGGAGGGATGGAGTTAGGATAAAAGGGATTACCCATATTGATTTGCTGAAGGTGGTTTCTACCCATATATCTCCCGAGCTTAGGGCTCCTTCTATGAAGTTGGATGATGTTGCCATGAACATCATAGGGGAGGGAAAGGCTGAATTCGATGTTATGAGCACCCAGAGGTTGTGGGACTCTAAGGAGGATATTAGAGATATTCTGGATTATAACCTGCAGGATGCCAAAATTACCTATCTACTCGGAAAGAAGCTTTTACCTTTGGAGATAGAGTTCTGCAAGCTTTTAAACTTAGAGCTATTCGAGGTTACGAGGAAGGGTTTTAGTCAGTTGGTAGAATGGTATCTGATGAGGGCTGCAAAAAAGAAGGGAATATTAATTCCGAACAGGCCTTCAAATGAGGATATAGAGGAAAGGATAAAGACTTCTTATGTAGGTGCTTATGTTCACGAGCCAAAGCCAGGGCTGTACGAAAATCTGGTAAATTTGGATTTCAGAAGTTTGTATCCCAGCATAATAGTAAGCTATAATATAAGTCCGGATACCCTAATAGAAGGGGATAAAGAAATAGAATGCTTTGAAATTAGGATCAACGGAAAGGTCCATAAATTCAGGAAGGATAGGCAAGGCTTTTTATCCTCAATTGTGGAATATCTGATAAAAAAAAGACAGGAAATTAAAAAAACCGGAGGAAAGGACGCAAAAATAACGGAAAAGGCTATTAAAACCCTTGCTAATGCAACTTATGGTTATTTGGGTTTTTTTGGGGCCAGGTGGTACTGTAAGGAATGTGCAGAATCTGTTACAGCTGTAGGCAGGGAATGTATAAAATTTGTGATAGATGAGTGCGAGAGGAAAGGGTTTAAGGTAGTTTATGGAGACACAGATGGTATTTACATCATCTCCGATAAAGATAAGGCCAAAAAATTGCTTGAGGAAATAAACAAAAAGCTTCCCGGGATTATCGAGCTGGAATTCAAAGGATATTTCAGGAGGGGGTTGTTCATAGGCGAGAAGGGAAAGGGAATAAAAAAGAAGTATGCCTTAATAGATGAGGAAGGTAATATAGTCATAAAGGGTTTCGAATATGTTAGGGGTGATTGGAGCAAAATTGCCAAAAAAACCCAGGAAAAGGTTTTGGAGTATGTTTTGAAGGGAGAGGTTGAAAAGGCTTTGGAATATGTTAGAAAGACTATAGAGAAAATCAGGAAAGGAGAGATAAGCAAGGACGATTTGATTATCTACACAAAGATAACAAGAGATTTGTCTAAGTATGAGCAGAAGGCTCCTCACATAGCTGTAGCGATGAGGCTGAAAGAGATGGGAATAAAAATAGGAAAGGGAAGCATAATCTCCTACATAATAACAAACAAGGGTAGCGCGATAAACGAAAAGGCAAGATTTGCGGAGGAGGTTGGAGAAAAGGATTATGATCCGGATTATTACATTCACCATCAAATTTTGCCCGCAGCCTTAAGGGTGCTAAAGGTATTGGGATACGATGAAAAAAATATATTCAAAGAGCAGAAGAGTTTGAAGAGTTTTCTGAAATAAAAAATTCAGGTACCAAAAAACCTTTAAGAATTTTTGATATATTTATTATGCAGGATATTCCCAGGTTGATTATAATTACCGGAGGGGTTATGTCGGGTTTGGGAAAGGGAGTTTTAAGCGCCTCCTTGGGACACATCCTCAGGAGTAAGAATTACCGAATTGTACCGATAAAAATAGATCCTTACTTTAATTACGATGCCGGCACTTTAAATCCTTACGAGCACGGGGAGGTGTTTGTAACTGATGATGGAGGAGAGATAGATTTGGACTTCGGACATTACGAAAGGTTTACCGGAATAACAACCAAAAAGAAATGGAATATTACCTCAGGGAACATTTACAAGGCTGTAATAGATAAGGAAAGGAGAGGCGATTTTTTAGGAAAGACTGTGCAGTTAATCCCCCATGTCACCAATGAAATAAAGGGCAGGATATTCAAAATTTGGGAGGAGGAAAGACCGGATTTTCTTTTAATAGAGTTAGGAGGAACCATAGGAGATATAGAGGGAAGGGTTTTTGTAGAGGCTTTAAGGCAATTAAAAAAAGATGCTAACTGCTGCTACATCCATCTAACCTATGTTCCCATCATTACCGGAGAGCAGAAAACAAAACCTACTCAAAGAAGCGTTGAAATTTTGAGGAGTTATGGAATCTCTCCCAATTTCATTGTTTGCAGGTGCAGAGAATTTTTACAGGAGAAAACAAAGGAGAAAATTTCCTTATTTTGTGATGTAGAAAGGGAAAGGGTAATAAGCGCTCCTGATGTTGATGTTATTTATAAGGTTCCTCTAAACCTTCAAAAAGAAGGGTTCGGAGAAAAGATAGAGTCCTTCTTCGGTTTGGAAAACAGAAAATGCAAACTTGAGTTGGAAGAATATATTGAAAAGGTAGAAAGGAGCAGGGTTGAAAAAACAATTGCAATAGCCGGAAAATATACAAGTTTTAGCGATGCCTATATAAGCGTTGTAGAGGCTGTAAAGCATGCTGGAGCAGAGCTTGGAATAAAGCCCAAAATAAGATGGATTTGCACCGATGAATTTGATGATGAAGGAAAGGAAGGGGAGCTTGAAAGAATTTTGAAAGGGGTTGATGCCGTGATAGTTCCCGGAGGTTTCGGAAAGAGGGGTACGGAGGGAAAAATAAAGATTATAAAATACTGCAGGGAAAACAATGTTCCTTTTTTAGGCTTGTGCTTGGGTTTCCAACTTGCGGTAATAGAATTTGCCAGAAATGTTTGTAATTTAAAAGAAGCCAATAGTACAGAGTTTGATCCAAAAACGGAGCATCCGGTGATAGATTTGATGGAAGAGCAAAAAAGGATTATGCAGTTGGGCGGAACCATGCGCTTAGGAGCGCAAAAGGCCGTTTTAAAGGAAGGTAGTTTGGTCCATAAGTTATACGGAAAAAAAGTTGTGTGGGAAAGGCACAGGCATAGGTACGAGGTAAACCCGAAGTATATAGAAATTCTGGAGAAAAACGGCTTGGTTTTTTCCGGAAAAAGCGAAGATGGTTTGCTAATGGAATTTTTAGAGTTACCAGGACATAAATACTTTGTTGCTACCCAAGCACATCCGGAATTTAAATCTAAACCAAACAAGCCGGCACCTCTATTCTTAGGGTTGATGAAAAGCTGCATTTAAATCCATCCTTTTGCTTTGAAAACTGCAGTAGCAGTCAAACTTAGGGCTAGGGAAATTGAGAGTAAAATCCAAAATGCATTTGCATTCTCTTGCAAAGGTAGGGAAACGTTCATTCCGTAAAGTCCTGAGATGATTACGGGTAGGGATAGAATAGCAGCAATGCTCGTTAGCCTTTTCATCAGTATATTAAAGTTATTGGAGATTATCCACTCAAAGGTATTTTGGGTGTTGGTAGCAACCTTTATAAAGAAAGAAGCCATGGTAATACACTGCTTGCTATCTATTAACAAATCGTACATACTCTCTTCCTCACATTTAGATAGCTTTATGTAATGTCCCGCAAGAATAGCATCAAAAACTTTGTTATTCTCAAGGATTGCATTCTGCATATCCAAAATATCTTCCTTAATGCTTGCCAAATAAACAATATCCTCATTTCTTGCATGTCTTAAGAATTTCTTCTCCAATTCCCTTATCTTTTTTTCGCAGCATCTCAGATTCTTTGTAAATTCTACAATGATTTCCCCTATGATTTTCAATAGCAATCTAACTCTTTTTGCGGTTGAGAATCTAATTCTGTTTTCAAAGAATTTGTTTAAAATTTCCAATGTTTGTTTGTACACCGTTAATCTCTTTGGACAAATGTTGCAAGGGTTCTCTTTCAGCCTTTTTGAGAAGGATTCTTTTCATAAAAAATATGTTTTAAATGAATTTTTAATTAAGAATTTTTGGAGATTTAAGTATACATTCTTTCTGCATGGATAAGGATTTCGGAAGCTATTTTATCTACTTCCCTGTAACTAATTCGAGCGTCAATCACTTTAATCAATGCATTTTTTAGAGCTATCTTTATTTTCGCTCTCAAATATTCTTTTCTATTCCAGTCTGCTAGTCTTACATAGTATCCAAGTTCTTTAACAATTTTTTTGGCAACAGCCTTTATTTCTTCATAATTTTCGAAAATTTTTTCTCTTGAAGATAGCAAATCGTAAAAGGCAAGTTCTTCTTCTGTCAAATTAAGTTTTTTCCCTTCCTCTTGTTTTTTCTTAATCTCTTTAGCAATTTCTATAAGCTCTTCTATCACATCGGCAGCTGTTATAAGTCTGACATTATATTTCTCAATCAATTTTTTGAGCATCTCATAAAGAGGCTCATATCTGAAAGGATTTCTTTTCATCCTTACTCTAAGCTCATCATTGATAATTTTTAAAAGCAAGTCTGCAGCGTAGTTTTTGTATTCCATCTCTTTGAACTGTTTAAGAAAATTGTAGTCTAAAATGGAAACATCTGGTTTTTCCTTTTTAAGCAACTCAAAAATATCAATAGGCTTCTCTGCAGATATGCTTCTTGAAATGAGTTGATTTATTTCATATTCCAAATCTCTCGAAATTTCTCTTATTCTTGTCGTTGAGTATTTAACAACCATCTTTTTAATCATTTCAAAGAACCTTATATCATCTCTTATTGCAATCGTCTCCGGATGCGGACTCGCAAGTAGATAGAGCTTTTTAAGTGCAACAAAGTTTTTCACAAATGCTCTTTTCTTTTCTTCATCTGCTATCCTGTTGTATGCTTTTGCTGTTAATTTAGAAAGTTTTTCTGGAGGAAGTTTTTTCCATTCCTTATAATCCAATCCACTGAAAAAGGAAGACACAATATCATATTTTTCTTTCAGAAGTGAGAGAACCTCATTAATGTCTGTTAAAACTTCTCTTATTGTTTCAATCGTGTATCTGCTTAATGATTTTCTCAGGTCATCTGCAATTCCTATGTAGTCAACAATTAAGCCTCCTGGCTTATCTTTAAATACTCTGTTTACCCTCGCTATTGCCTGAACTAATGAATGGTTTTTCATAGGTTTATCAAAGTACATTGTATGTAAGCATGGGACATTGAATCCAGTTAAAAGCATGTCAACAACTATAACCATCTTTGGGTCTCTTTTTGGATTTTTAAAATTGTTAAGAAGTTCCTCAAGCTCCTTCTTATTTCTCAAATGTGGCCAGAATTCTTTAGGGTCTTTACTCTTATTTCCAGAAATCACAACAGCAACAGAAGGGGCATTTAGCTGTTTTATTATCTCTTCATAAAGCTTCACTGCAGCTTTCCTTGAAATTGTAACAATCATCGCTTTCCCTTTTATTTCTTGACATCTCTTGTTAAAATGCTCAACTATATCCTCTGCTATTTTGCTCAGTCTTTCTGGGTTTAGGATTAATCTTTCAAGCTTTGCGAACTTTCTTTTCAAAGTTTCCTTTTCTTCTGGTGACATGAATTCTGAAATTTCTTCGAATTCTTCATCAATAAATTCATTTGTCAGATGGAGTTCTGGAAGTCTAGCTTCATAATAAATCGGAACAACCACTTTATGCATCCTTGCCTTATCCATCGAGTAAACACTTATCGGTTCTCCGAAGACAAGATATGTGTCTCGATCCTGAAGCTCAATGGGTGTTGCTGTAAACCCCATAAAAGAGGCGTTTGGAATAGCCCTTCTCAAATTTCTTGCAAGTTCCCTATACTGACTTCTGTGTGCTTCATCTGCCACTACAATTATATTCTTCCTGTCGGTAAGAAATGGATATTCTTCCTCTTTTTTCTTCCCGAACTTTTGGATAGTTGCGAAAATTATTCCGCCTGCCTGAGTTTTTATCAATTCCTGCAATTCCTTTATGCTCCTAGCACGCTTGACAATAGGCATGAAGGAGAAAAGATTATACAGTTGCTCGTCAAGATTTCTTCTGTCCGTTATGAAAAGCAGGAGGGGATTTTCAAATTCTTTTGTCTTCAAAACCTTTCTTGCGTAGAAAAGCATTGTAAGGGATTTTCCCGTTCCTTGAGTATGCCACACAACGCCGATCCTTTTTTCTTCAGGTTTTTTACCTTCAAGAATGCATTTTTTTGTTCTCTCTACAGCTTTTCTCACAGTGTAAAACTGGTGAAACATTGCAATTTTCTTTTCATAAGCCTCTCCAGATTTCTCGTAAAGAATGAAATCCTCAAGAAATTCCAAAAAGTGATTTTTTCTAAACAAACCTTTCAATAAAATCTCAAGGGAAGTTAGTTCTTCACCTTTAAAGAAATATCTAAAGTGTCCTTCTTCTATTTCCTCAACCTTAACATCATCATCGCTGAAGATACCTTCCCATACAAAAAACCTATCCCAATCACTCGTTGGCGAGCCATACTTTGTTTCAAATCCATCGCTTGCAACAAGCACCTGAGCATAGGCATACAACTGAGGAATATCTTTCATCTTTATTTTGTGGTCGTTGAAGGCATCTTTTGCCGTCTCGTTTGCATTAAAGCTTTTGAACTCAAAAACAGCTAATGGCAAGCCGTTTATGAAAATAACTAAATCCGGTCTTCTGTGCTTGTCCTTTTCATACTGATATTCAACTGTAAATTGATTTGCTGCGAGAAATTCATTGTTTTCGGGATTTTCAAAATCAACAATTTTTACAATTTTCGTTTTCTCTTCCCTTCCATCCTTGAATATCAGCTTAACTCCATTTGTTAAGAAATCGTAAAATATCTTTCCCTTAACAACGAAATCTGGATGCTCAAGCTCTACAATCTTTTTATAAACCTCCTCCGCAAGCTCATCCGTAAGCCAAGGATTTATCCTCTTTATTGCCTGAACAAACCTTCTCTTCAAAACAACATGCCTGTAAGATTCCCTCTCTTCATTTTCAGGACTTAACTCAGATCCGTGAATATAAGAGTATCCAAGCTCTTTAAGCCAGTTTATCGCTGCCTTCTCCACCATATACTCTTCTGTAAGCTTTGCTTTCATGCTATCATCTAAATGAAAATTTTTATTAAAGGTATAATTTTTGAGATCTTATCTGCAAATTCAGGAAATTTTTCTATAGTTTCTTTTACTTTTTCCCAGGCAGTTTTTATAATTTCTTTGTTGGGATTAGCTTTTCCTAGTTGGCTTTTGATGGTTTCTATATCACTTTGAAGATTTGCTTTTTCTTCGTCAGAGAATTTGTCGCTACTTCTGATACGTTCTCCCAATTCATCTAACGCTTTAAATAAATTTAGGTATTCGTTTCTAACAATGTTGTTATTGCCTACTACTGTTACTCCTTGAATGTTGGTAATATTAATACCGCTAAATTTATTTAACGAAGTAAATTTAGAAGGACCTTCAAAATGAACTATCCCAATATCGCTAATTCTATATTTTGTTTTTTCACCTTCAGTAAGTTTGCCTTTTATAAAAAACTTTGTCTTTTCCTTCACTTCTTTTATCCACCCTCGGTCTATCAAAAAACTTATTGCTCCTGAGATATCTTGTTCTTTATATCCAATTGGCTTAAGAGCATTTTTTATTTCCTTTATACCAGCAGCTTGAGATTTAATACTTCGAGCTTTTTTGTACTTTTGATAAAGAAATTTCAAAACATCTTCTCTTATTCTATCTGAATTAATAAGTTCCTTTCGTGTGTCTTTCTTTTTCCTCATATTTCCACCACCCTTAATTTTCCAAAAACAAGCTTTGGCAGTAAAGCATCCCTTATTTTTCTCAAAACCATAATTTGTTTCTGATTTAAAATTATTTTTTGGAACAGTGGCTCTACGAGGGTGTGAAAGCACTGGAGGATTGGTTGAGGTGGGAGAATCACATTCTGATTTCCTAGAGCTGTTTTGGTAATTAGTGGCTGGGTGCTACCAACATTTAAAGATTCAAAATCTATTTGCGTTTTCATCCATAGATACATAAAGAAGGTATAAATTGGCTTTTTTGGAATTAAAGTTAATACATTATCAGAGATAGCGAATTTATCATTAACTAAAAAGACTTTTCCAAGTGTTCCGACCCTCCCCGTCAATATAGCAAAACCCTCCAAGTCATACTCATTAATAAAACCTAAGATTCCGTTAGCACCCCAAAGAGGATATCTTCCTTCTTTTGCTTTTATTATGTATCGCCCTCTCCCAGAGGTTATGTTTTCTGTTAGTTCTTTCAGCTTTCTAATTTTCCATCCCTTCGGTATTTCCTTTCCCAGCTCTTCGTTATAGACAAACTCCTCATCCTTGAAAGGCTCAAAATCCACGAACCATGATTTGAAAATCGCCATCGCTACCTTTTCTAAAATCTCGTTTTGCCTTTTCTTGTTCTCTATCAAATCATCAAACCATGAAAGAACTGCAGCAATACGAGATTGTTCTTCTGGAGATGGATAGGGAACAGGTATTTCGGAAAAAGGGGTTAAATTTATAGTATCTCTAGTAGATCCTCCTTCTGCTCTTATTTTAATATTTTCTTGTCCTATAGAATGCATAAAAAATTTTAAATAGTATTTAGGATTAGCTAATTTTTTATCAAAAGAAACTTTTAAACAACTTGATGATATCAAACCTTTAGGAATTTCAGGAGGTAAAAGTGCTAGTTTACCTATGGTAGCTCCAGTTTTTGCAATTATAAGGTCATAAGGATTGACTTCACTTCTTTTAAGCTGTTCAAACTTTTCTTCAGTAATGAAAACCAAATTTTCTTTTGAAAATTTTCCTTCATAAGTTAAGTTTATTACTCTAATTACAGGTATTCCTTTGGAAACATATTCATTCATATGAAGTTGGGTTCCAAAAGGGCCATCAACTATTGGAAACTTTTTTCTTTTATCTACTAATTCTTTAACTTGTCTTACATCCCAATCTTTCGGTATCTCTCCAATTTCAGTTTCCTTAAATTCGGTTTCCCATTTGAATTTGAGAGTCATATTATCTACCACCCAAATATCTCAGATAAAACACGGCAAACAAAATAAATTGCTCCAAAAATTACAATTATCCAAGCAATTATACCGAGAGGTCCAAAATCTACTTTTGCAAAATGTTGGATACTTACAATTATAACTGCTATTATAAAGATAATCCCTGTTAAAGGGAGTAGTATTTTGCTCTCAGAGTGGATTATACCTGCCATTTTCATACACCCCATCCCAACGCCTTAAAAACCTCTTTCACCTTCTCTGTAAGTTCTTTTTCCTCTTCAAGCAACTTTGAAAGTTCTTCAGAATAAACCTTCATCTTTTCCTCAAAGGGTGTTTCATCTTCTTCAAGTTTTATTCCGACATATCTTCCAGGAGTTAAGACATAGCCGTTCTTTGCTATCTCTTCAATCGTTGCTACCTTTGCAAATCCAACCTCGTTTATCTTCTTTTCTGGCTCTCCCCTCTCAAACATCCTGAACTTCTCAACTATCTTTGCTATATGCTCATCTGTAAAAACGACCTGCCTTCTTGAAATAGGTTTGAACATGTTTTTCGCATATATAAACAAGACCTTG